>Ga0209475_10000291_pt1 | contig 126879 bp, 129 predicted proteins | sample tdDd471_FD_187128 | JGI IMG/M metagenome (GOLD analysis project Ga0209475, IMG submission 187128) | Marine sediment microbial communities from the Atlantic coast under amendment with organic carbon and nitrate - tdDd47.1 (SPAdes)... | ecosystem: Environmental > Aquatic > Marine > Coastal >... | reverse complement strand
GAGCCAGGCCCACCAAACTCAACGCTGGCGAACCCGAAGCCGAAGGGACAATCAAATCGCCGCCCCCGGCCAAGGAGGGCGGTGTTTAAGCCGCCCCAATCTTGAAGTCAATCTCGTTTTTCAGGGTCAAACAGTTGTTTCTCAGTGGTTCGAAAACCGGCGAAAAAACCACTGTCCGGCGCATCGAATTCGGCGCACCAGCTTGACTTAGAAAAGCGACAAGACCTCGTATAATAAACAAACGACGCTGGTCCGCAAGGGGTAAACCGCTGCGGCAGCGCCGGTGTGAGCGGGGTTCTACAGGACGCCGTGACAGACGCAACCCCCTCTTGCGGCTTTTGCTGCAGGAAGTTCAGGGCGGTGTTGCGATCGCCCTGTCACACAAGGGATATACCGTGTGCAGATTTTGTTTTTCACCGCCCCATGGCGGTCAGGTCCAAGGTCAGGAGCGGATATAGGCCTGCAGGGCGGCAGACTCGGCTTCCATGTCGGCGATCTTCGCCTTGACCACATCGCCGATGGAAATGATGCCCAGCAATTGCTCGCCGTCCAGGATGGGAACATGGCGCACCCGGCGCTCGGTCATCAGCACCATCAGCGCACTGAGATCGATGTCCCTGCGAGCCACCACAAAGGCCTGGGTCAGCGCCTGGGCGACAGGACGTTGCAGGCAGGCGGCCCCGTGCAGCGCCATTTCGCGGACCAGATCCCGCTCGGACAGGATGGCGATCGGCCGGCCGACCCCGTCCTCGACCAGCAAGGCTCCGATGGCATGGGAATCGAGCAGGCGGGCGGCCTCCTCCAGCGTCGCCGTTTCGCGGATCGTGATCACGTCCCGCCCCTTGCTACGAAGAATCGCGTCAACAATCATGGCCTGCCTCCCGATCAGTCGAGGTTGCACGATACCACAAAGCGGGTCGCCTGTCCCTGAGACACCCGTGCCTGCCTTCGGGTGATGTGAATCAAGCTTTCATGGACAGGCCTGCACGCCTCCGCCACCCTGCCCGCTCACGCTCGCAATCACGCCTCCGGGGCGCAGCGGGCAGCAGGAGTGGCGCCGATGAGTTATCTGCAACGCCTGACACGGGACCTGGATCGCTGGATCGATGCCGATCTCGTCGATGCCGCCAATCGGGCCGCGATTCTCGCTGACGCCGGCCGCCCGCGCCGCGGCGCCTCGGCACTGGGCGCGCTGACGATATTGGGCGCCGTCCTGCTGGGCCTGTCGGCGCTGACCTTCGTCGGCGCCAATTGGGAGATGATCCCCCGCCTCCTGCGCTTCGGCCTGATACTGGGCCTGTTATGGACCTGCCTGCTGGCGGCCGGACAGGCTTTCAAGCGTGACGCGCCAACCTTGGGACACGCCCTCGCCTTGCTGGGCGTGGCGGCGTTCGGCGCCGCGATCATGCTGACCGCCCAGACCTTCAACATGACCTCCTTTCGCAATACGGCCGTCCTGGTCTGGGCGGTCGCCGGCGGCCTGACCGCCTGGCAGGCAAGGTCACGGCCGGTTCTGATCCTGGCCACCGGGCTGGGCGCGCTGTGGGCGGGACTGGAAGCAGGCAATGTCTATTTCCCGGGTACGGTATGGGCCTACCTGCCGGTCGCCGCGGCCAGTGCCTTTCTGGCCGTGCGGATGCGCTCCTTCGTGTCCGTGCATCTGGTCTCGCTGGCGCTGGCGATCTGGACCGCACACGCGCTCCATGTGTGGCAGGACCTCCATGCCGTCGGCGCCTTGGCGACACAGTCCGCGGCGATACTGGTCTTCGCGGCCCTGGCGCTGGCCGGCTCGGTCCTACGCGACCGCAATATTCCCGGCGCCGGCATTGTCGCCGGCTGGATGACGCTGATCACCCTGTTTGCGGCCTTGCTGATCCAGCTCCCCCTGGACGGTCACATTTCCGCCCAGGAAACATCGAACGGCTTCGGTTACAGCGCCCTCGCCCTGCCGGCACTGGCTGTCATCGCCCTGCTGTGTGCGCTGCGCGTGATTGCCGGGCGGTTGAAGGTCTGGGAGGCGGGAGCATTGTTTGCCACTGCGTTGGCCATCGGGGCTCTCCCCTTGGTCCTGGGTGGCGAGCCGGACGCCGCGCCGCTGGTCCTGCGCATGGTGGTCGGCGGGTTGATCTACAGCGCCTGCGTGGCGCTGATCCTGATCGGGTCGCGCCAGTCGGCCGCAACGCTCCGCACCATCGGCATTATCGGCTTCGTGGCGCAGACGCTTTATGTCTATGCGGAGACCTTCGAAGGCCTGCTCGACACGGCGCTGTTCTTCTTCCTCGGCGGGCTGCTCCTGTTCGGTGCCAGCTTCGTGCTCTGGCAAGCGCAAAAACGGCGACGTCTCGCCGCCCCGGCTCCGGCTGGTGCCAATCCGGGAGAGACCTCATGAGCCATCCGATGAAGAGCGCTCCGGCCCGGATGAGACTGATCGCCGCGGCGATGACCGGCTTCCTGGTCTTCATGCTGGTCAGTCACCAGACCGCCCGGAACTCGGGTACCGAGCTGGTGATGGAGGTCGAGGGCTATGATCCGCGCGACATTTTCCTCGGTCACTACGCGATAATCCGCACGCCATTGGCCGCGCTCGATCTCGCGACCCTGGACGGCGATGACGCTTTCGAGAACCACGCCCCGGTATTTGTGACACTGGAGATCGGTGCCGACGGGCTGGCCCGGCCGGTCGCTGTGCATCAACGCCATCCCGGCAGCGGCCTGGTGGCGGAAGGTCGGGCCGTAGGGTCCGGAGACATCCTGCGCGCCCGTTTCAATATCGAGCGCTATTACGCCAGTCGCGACCAGGCGCTGGCCCTGGAGGACATGTTGCGCCAGCCACCGCGCGACGGCGAGGAGGACGAGACGTCCGATGTCCGGCTCATTCTCTCCCTGCCCGCCTCCGGGCATCTTCTGATCAAGGGGTTCGAGATCGACGGCGAACGTCATATTGACCGGTTGTGGTAATCAGTCAGGCTGTTCCTCGAACACCGCGATCACCAGCGGCGTCAGGACGATGCCACCCAGCGTGCCGCCGATATGCCCGAGCCAGGCGATCGGGATCGGCATCATGTCGCCGAGAAGGCCGATCACCAGATTGATGCCGATCCACGGCAAGGCCAAGCCCGCCATGCCACGCCAGCCGCCCCGGACCCAGCCGGCGGCAGCGATCAGGCCGGAGACCGCCGTTGAGGCGCCCGCCATCGACACGGGTGGGCCCTGATGCAGGAAAGCTTCAAGCGAGGCACCGGTCGCCGCGCAGGCAAAGAACAGAAAGATGAAGCCCGCCGAGCCCAGAAGGCCCTGACCCAAACGCTGGCTGACGGCCCGACCGGTTGCCACCAGAATCGCCAGATTCATGGCGATGTGGAGCAAGCCGAAATGGATGTAGACATGCAGGAAAAGCGGTGCGACCGGGCCAAGTGGCTGGCTCGGCAACGCGGCCCCACGTTCGGCCGCGATGAAGACGCCCGCATTGAAGACCCAGCGCTGGAAGTCTGCCCAGACCTGACCGAGTAGTGACACCCCGACAATACTGAGGGCGATCAGCAATACGGCCGGTGGCATGGCGTTGAAAACCGGCGCTCGCGGTGGCGGCGGCGATTGCCATGGCCCGTCCGACCCGTCCCGCTGCGGCACACTCATGGCGTCCACTCCTGCTCCAGATTGCCCCATTCAGGCATCGCCCGCTCAAGGGCGACACGATTCCCCCAACAGGGGAACGGCTTTAGCGCGGCACACCCTTTGGCATGCGCGTTGCAACTCCGTACCCAGAATTCGCGTCTAAAAGGACATGACACAATGAACACGCGCAGCTTCCCCACCGTCGTCGGTGCCGCTTTCGCCCTCGCAGCTCTCAGCGCCGCGGCCCAGGCTCAGCAGGTCCAGACCACGGCTGGCTGGGAGCAGCCCTATGGCGGATCGACCGCACAGGCGAGCCAGCCCTGGTCGGGTGCCACCACCAGCGCCGGCGCCGCGGCGCGGTCAAGCGCCGGCAATCGCGTGATCATCGACGGAATCATCCAGACCGGTGTCGGGGTTTCCACCCAGACCGGCCTGTTTGGCAGTGGCGGCGTCGGCGCAAACGCCTCCGCTATCGGCAACCAGCTCAACGTCAATGTGAGCGGCCAGTGGAACACGGTCATCGTGAATTCCACCCAAATCAATAATGGCGACATCAACGCCAGCGCGACGGCCCAAGGCAATGTGAGTACGGACAATGATCAAGACTAAGCTTTTGATGGCGACCCTCGTCAGCGCGCTGGCGCTGACCGGTTGTGCAACAACGGCCCGCACCGGCGGCGCCGACGGCAATTATGCGACGCCGATCGGTGGCTCGCCGGTCACGGCCAATCCGACGCCCTATTCCGAGGCTCTGGTCTGCCTCGCCAACTATGCCCGCCAACACAATCTGCAATCGCCCCGCATCGCTGTGGGTCGCTTGGCGGATTACACCGGCCGGGCTTCTCTGGAAGGCGGCGCCGCGGTGACACAGGGGGCCTCCCTGATGGCGATCTCGGCTTTCGCCAAAGCCGGGGTCCGCCTGGTGGAGCGTTTTGACACGTCGGTGTCCGAACTCGAGCTGCGCTATGCCAACAATTCGCTGATCGGCGACAACGGCACCCAGCGCCAGATTCTCGCCGCCTCGGTGCCCGGGTCCGACTATCACCTGGCCGGCGGCATCACCGAGCTCAACTACAATATCCGCTCGTCCGGTATTGATGTCCTGGGCGGCGACCGCATCGACAGCGACCCGACCGGCGTATTCAACCGCCGCATGTGGGTCATGAATATCGGTCTCGACCTGCGCGTCAACGAGACGCGCACCATGGAGACGGTCGATGTGATCTCCTACCAGAAGCAGATTGTCGGCCGTGAGATTTCGGCGGGCGTTTTCGCCTTCTGGGATGACGCGGTCATCGACATTTCCGGTGGCGGCCGTTCGCTCGAGCCGGTCCAGCTGGCCGTGCGTTCGGTGATCGAACGCGCAGTCCTGGAAATCTCCGCCCAGATGTACGGCGTCGATCCGGCCGCAGCCTGCACCTATGCCGATCCGATCGGCGGCAGCACGGGCGGCCATACCAATGTTACCGGCGGCGTCAACGCCTCCACACCTTACGGCCAAGGGGAGACTTCCAATGTCCAAGCGCGCAGCAATGTTGATCGCGGGCATGAGCGCCGCGACGATCACGTGCGCACCTATCTTCGCGGACGATACGACTGAGATCCTGAACGGCCAGGTCAATCTGGACGCCGCGATCACGGTCGTGACGGAAGGTGAAACCGACCAGGCCAACTCCGCCTCCCAGTCCGCCATCGGCGCGGCCAATGCGTTGACCGTGGATGTGGTGGAGCGGCATGATATCCAGTCTGACCAAACCTTCTCCGGTTCGGTCGATGCCCGCGCGGAAACGCGTGCCACGATCATTGACGGCGCAGCCATTACCACCGCTTCGGCGATGGGCAATTCGGCCAGCGTGATCAATGACAATGGCATGGATGCGCAAATCAACCAGACGGCACTGGACGGCTCGAGCGTCGCGGCGACGGCTCGACTGGAAGTCGGCAGCTACGCGATCTCCTCGGTCACCTCGGCAACGGCCTCGGCGAATGCTTTCCAGGGCACGACCTATGGCAGCGACACCAATCTCGCCTTGCGCCAGGACTCCGGCGCCGACGTCACGGCGGACAGCTTTGTCCTCGCCAGCGATGGCGGCCTTGGCTATGCGGCGACCGTACTCGGCGCGGCCAATGGCAATTCGGCGCAATTGGAAGGCTATTATGACAGCCCGTCCCAAGTCGTTGATGTCGACCAGGACAATCGCGGCGCTGTGACGGCACGAGCCGGCACCGACGCCGGCGGCACGGCGATCAGCCAGACCGTCGTTTCGTCGGCCAACGGCAATTCGGTGTGGATGCAGAATGAATACGGCTACGCCCATGTCCAGGGCGAGCAGGACAATGACGGCGCGGTCACGGCCGAGTCTGAAATCCAGGTCGGAAACTTCGATGCCGACGTCCTCTCGGTCTCGGCCGAAGGTGTGGGCAATTCCGCCATCATCTCCAATATCGGCGCCGACGCCTTCATGGGGCTGGACCAGACCAACAATGCCGCTGTCACGGCCCGGGCCACGCTCGGCGGCGATGCCGGCGGCTCGGCCCTGGTCTCGGCAACCGCCTTCGGAAATGCCGCGACGACCTATGTCTGTTCGGAATGCCCGGTCTCGGCCTGGGGCAATACCAACCAGTCCAACAACGCCGCAGTCAACTCCTTTGTGACGGGCAGCATGAATACGGGCGGGGTCCTCTCCGGCGCGGCGACCGCGATCGGCAACTCCGCCACCTACCAGACAGTGAGCCCGACTTCGGGCAACTGACGACTTCCCATGCCTTGGGAAACACTGGCCCCGGTCGCGTGTTGTGCGATCGGGGCTTTTTTCTGCCTGTTCGGCACGGCGGCTGCGCAACCCACTTGCCCGCCCGCGCCTCAATCGGCCGGATCAATACGTGGTGTTATCCCGACAGCCTCAACCATCGCGGCGATCCGCTCGACTACCGTGTCCAGCTGGGCCTCATCGGTCGCGCGGGCGACCAGGTGGGTGCCGCGTTTGATTTCGCCGGCTTTGACTTCAAGAAAATACGGGTAGGAGCCGATCGAGACCTCGGGGAAGTCCTTCGCCAGCTCTCCCAGCGCTTCAGCGACATCACCCTCGCGCAGATTGTCGCCCTTGACCGAGCGCGACTTTGTCACCGCCCCGCCCTCGAGCCGGTGGTCGATGTCATTGAGCATGCCGGCGACGATGGAGGGCACACCGGCCAGGGTGAAGACATTGCCGGTCTGGAAGCCCGGCGCGCCGGTGACCGGATTGACGATCAGGCTGGCGCCGTCGGGAATACGGGCCATGCGCTTGCGACTCTCGGTGACCGGGGTCTGGGTCTTGGCATACCAGTCCTCGATGATGGCCAGCGCATCGTCACGGACATCGATGCCGACGCCAAAGGCCGCGGCGACGGCGTCAGCGGTGATGTCATCATGGGTCGGACCGATGCCGCCGGTGGTGAAGACATAATCATGGCCGGCCCGCAGCGTGTTGAGGGCATCGACGATGACGTCGGTCTCGTCCGGCACGACCCGGCATTCCATCACATTGATCCCCAGCGGAGCGAGGAAGCGGGCGATCTGGTTAAGGTTCTTGTCCTGGGTGCGACCGGACAGGACCTCGTCTCCGATCAGAAGAACCGCTGCCGTCACCCGTTTGCCCGTGGCCATGAGAATCATCCTTAAGTCACACCGTTCACGGTCCTATATGCACCGCCAGCCGGGAAGTCCAAGCCATGAAGTTTCCGACAGACCTGATCGAAGGCCGCCTGGTCAAACGCTACAAGCGCTTCTTCGCCGATGTCGAGCTGGCGGATGGTGCGGTGGTGACCGCACACTGTGCCAATACCGGTGCGATGACCGGTATCAAGACGCCGGGTCTTCCGGTCTGGCTGTCGCGTTCGGACAATCCCAAGCGAAAGCTGAAATACACTTGGGAGCTGGTCGAGGCTGAAGGCACGCTGATCGGCGCCCTGCCCAACCTTGCCAATGCGCTGGCGGAAGAGGCGGTGACTGCCGGCGCGATAAGCGAACTGACCGGCTATGACAGCCTGCGCCGCGAGGTGAAATATGGCGAAAACTCCCGCATCGATTTGCTGCTGGAAGGCAATGACCGTCCGGCCTGCTGGGTCGAGGTGAAGAATGTCCACTGGCAGCGCGGTCCCGGTATCGCCGAATTCCCCGACGGCGTGACCTCGCGCGGGGCCAAGCATCTGGTCGAGCTGGCCAATCAGGTGAAGGCGGGTGAACGCGCGGTACAGCTCTTCATCGTCCAGCGCAGTGATTGCGAAGTGCTGCGACCGGCCGAGGACATCGACCCGGTCTATGCCGAGACCTTGCGGACGAGCGCTGCGGCCGGGGTTGAGGTTCTTGCCTATGCCTGCGACGTCTCACCGACGGCGGTGACAATCACCCGGCCCATGCGCGTGGAGCTGAACCCATGACCGACAAATGGAATGGCTGGGATCTGCCGGAGCCATACGTCCACCGCATCACGGTGGGCACGAAAGACATCGACAGCTTCGGTCACGCCAATAATGCCCGCTATCTGGAATGGGCCGACGAGGCCGCCTGGACGCACTGGTTCTCCAAGGGCGATGCCTATTCCATGGAAGCCTGCGCCAAGGACGATCGCGGCATCGCCATCATCCGCACCGAAGCCGACTATCTGGGCCATGTCCGTCTGGGCGACGAAATCGACTGTGCGGTCTGGATCAGCCAGTCGGACCGCCGCCTGCGAGCCGAGCGCCGCTACCAGTTCCGCCGCGTTGGCGATGGCGCCACTGTGTTTCGTGCCCTGACAAAGGTCGTCTGCTTCCAGCTCTCGACCGGCCGCCCGGCTCGTATGACGCCAATCTTTTCAGATCACTACTCGGTATTGCCGTCGGTCGCCGCCGCGCTTGTGACTGAAAGTTAACAATCCACCGAGATTGTCCCCAAGCCCCTGCCCCCTATAGTCCGCTGCAGCACCAACACCTCTTTGGGGGAGGCTTTCATGAAGTATCTCATTACGGCTATTGCCGGGCTCGCTCTGGCGGGCTGCTCGGTCGAGACCGACACCACGACAGACACATCCGACGCGGCCTTCATGCCGGATGTCAGCGCCACCAATATTGAAGCGCACATCCGCTTTCTGGCATCCGATTACCTCGCCGGCCGCGATGCCGGAACGGACGGGTATGAAATCGCCGCCAATTATGTCGCCGCCCAAATGCGCCTTCTGGGCCTGGAGCCGGCCGGCGATACCGGCAATTATTTCGCCGATGTGCCAATGCAGGAAGTGCGTCCGGATGCGGACTACAACCAGTTCACGCTGGATGGCGAAACCTTCGCCCACGGCACGGGGGCCTTTATCGGGACCAATCCCAGCGTGCTGGAAGCGACCATCACCGGCGAGCTGGTCTTCGTCGGCCACGGCGTCTCGGCCACCAATCGCGGTCATGACGACTATGAAGGCCTCGATGTCGAGGGCAAGATCGTGGTCGTCATGGGCGGTGTTCCCGAGGGTGTGTTTGAAGGCATTTCCGAAGAACGCGCCCACCACAATTCCGGCACGACCAAACGCAATGTTGCCGCCGGACACGGCGCCATCGGCATGATCTCGATCACCGGATGGACGCAGGAACAGCTGACCGGATATGCCAATGGATTCGGCAGCCGTCCGAGTGTCCGCCTGACTGCTGCCACCGGAGCGTCGGGCTATGACACCGTCCAGGCCGCCGCCAACGTCACCGCCGAGCTTGGTGCCAGCCTGTTTGAGGGCGCCGAGATGAGCCTGGAAGACGTGCAGGCTGCGATGTCTGCCGAGGAGCCGAGCTATCCGCGCTTTGCCCTGCCGCACACGGTCACGATCCGACAGCGCACCCTGTCCGAGCCGTTCAATGACCCTAATGTGGTCGGCATGATCCGCGGCTCCGACCCGGTCCTCGCGGACGAGATTGTCGTTCTGTCGGCCCATCTCGACCATATTGGTTCCGTGACCGAGCACATGCGCGCCGGCGGGTCCTGCCGCGCCACCGACGAGAGCGATGAAGTCTGCAACGGCGCTGTCGACAACGCGTCCGGCATCTCGATCATGCTGGAAACCGCCCGCACCTTCCTGGAAGAAGGCACGCCGCGTCGCTCGGTCGTCTTCGTCGCCCTGACTGCGGAAGAAAAAGGACTGCTGGGCTCCGAGCACTTCGCCCGCAACCCGTCGGTCCCGGCCGAGCAGATCGTCGCCAACGTCAATCTCGACATGCCGGTGATCGTCTATGACTTCGCCGACGTGATCGCCTTTGGTGCCAATCACTCCAATCTTGGCCCGATCGCCAGCCGGGCCGCCGACCGTCTGGGCATCATGGTCAGCGAAGACCCGCTGCCGGAGCAGTCACTTTTCGTGCGCTCGGACCACTACAACTTTGTTCGCCAGGGTGTGCCGTCGCTGTTCCTGATGACCGGCTTTTCCTCGCCGGATCCACGCTGGGACGAGGGCGAAGGATTCATGGGCTTCTTGACCACGCATTACCACCGTCCGACCGACCAGCTCGATGGTGAGCTGGAAGTCCTGTTCGAACAGGGCGCCAAGTTCGCCAACATCAACTACATGATCGCCCGCGAAATCGCTGACAGCGAAGAGCGTCCGGCGTGGAATGATGACAGCTTCTTCGGCAACCTGTTTGGTGGCGACACGGAATAGGTCCCAACCCTCAGGCTGAGAAATGCAGGCGCGCGCCGTTCCAAACGGCGCGCGCTCTGTTTATAAGCGGGTGGTGAAGGAGTACCGAATTGACGACTGCCTACGAGACCGTGACTGATATCGACACTGCCAGCCCGCGTGATGGCCGCATCAAGCTGCATGGGCCGGAGGCGTTTGAAGGCATGCGCAAGGCGGGGCGCCTGGCGGCTGAAATCCTCGACATGCTGGTCGAGCACGCCCGTCCGGGCAATACGACCGCCTATCTGGACAAGCTGGCGCGCGAATACGCTTTCGATCACGGATCGATGCCGGCCACCCTGTTCTATCGCGGTTATCGGCACTCGCTGTGCACCTCGCTCAACCATGTTGTCTGCCACGGCATTCCCGGTCCCAAACCGCTCAAGGGCGGCGACATCGTCAATATCGATGTCACCGTCGTGGTTGATGGCTGGCATGGCGATACCAGCCGCATGTACACGATCGGCGAGCCGCGCCGGAAGGCCGAGCTGCTTGTCGACACGACCTATGAAGCGATGATGGCCGGCATCAATGCCATCAAGCCCGGCGTCACCCTGGGCACGATCGGCGCCATCATCCAGGAATATGCCGAGGAGCGCCGCTGCTCCATCGTCCGCGATTTTTGCGGCCACGGCCTCGGCCAGAACTTCCATGACAGCCCGAATGTGCTGCATTTCGGCGAGCGCGGCGAAGGGGTCGAGCTGAAGGAAGGCATGTTCTTCACCGTCGAGCCCATGCTCAATCTGGGCCGGCCCGACGTGAAGGTCCTGTCCGATGGCTGGACTGCCGTCACCCGCGACAAGTCGCTCTCCGCCCAGTTCGAGCATTCGTGCGGCGTCACCGCCGACGGCGTCGAGATTTTCACCAAGTCGCCCAAGGGCCTCGACAAGCCACCCTATTCCAACCGCTGAACCATGACCGAGCTGGCCCCGCATACAGGTCATCGAGACCGGCTGCGTGAAAAACTAACCTCAGCGGGTGGCTTAGCACTTCACGATTATGAATTGCTCGAGCTCTACCTCTTCCGCTGCATCCCGCGCCGCGACGTCAAACCCATAGCCAAGGACCTGATCGCCCGCTTTGGGGATTTGGGCGGTGTCGCCTCGGCCAGCGTCGGCCAGCTCTCTTCGGTGCGCGGGGTGTCGGAAAAGACCGCCGCCGAGCTGAAGCTGATCAAGGCCCTGTCGGAACGCCTGGCCCGCGAACAGGTAATCGGCCGCCCGGTCATCACCTCCTGGTCGGCCCTGGTCGCCTATTGCCGCACCGCCATGCAGCACGCCACCACCGAACAGTTCCGCGTCCTCTTTCTTGACCGCAAGAACAAGCTGATCGCCGATGAGGTGCTCGGCGAAGGCACGATCGACCATGCCCCCGTCTATCCGCGCGAAGTGGTCAAATCCGCCCTCGCCCACGAGGCCTCGGCCATCATCCTTGTGCATAATCACCCGTCCGGCGACGCCACACCCAGCCAGGCCGATATCGAGATGACGCGAACGCTAATGGAGATTTGCAAGCCGTTCGAAATCGCGGTTCATGATCATCTGGTGATCGGCCGGGAGAATACGGCGAGTTTCAAGACGTTGGGGTTGATGTGAGGAGCGCGCGCAAGACCGCTGCCCCAGTTTTGTCATCCCGGATGGACGCCCGGCGAAAGCCGGGCGCAAGTCCGGGACCTATGTAATTGCAGGCACCTAGGTCCCCGCCATCCGTCCGGCCTTCGCCGGACATACTGCGGGGATGACAACGGAGCGTAATGCTCCAAAGACCCTACCCCGCCGGCTCGATCGGCTGCCAGAGCTCGATCTTCGTCCCGTCCGGATCCATGACCCAGGCGAAGCGGCCATAGTCAAAATCCTGGGGTTCGCCTTCCAGCGGAACCTCTTTTTCCTTTAGGCGCGCCAGCATGCTGTCCATGTCGTCGATCATGAGATTGATCATGAACGGCTTGTCGGACGGCTTGAAATAATCGGTGCCGGTCTTGAAGGCGGAGAAAATCGTCCGCGCGCCTTGCGGGAAGGCCTTGCCGCTGTCGGCATGCAGGAAGTCGGCGCCGCCATAATCATTAATCTCAAGACCCAGCTTGTCCTTGTACCAAGCCATAAGAGCCGCAGGGTCCGGACTCTGGAAAAACACGCCGCCCACACCGATCACTTTTGCCATCTCGCTCTCCCTCTTGAGGACCGGCAGCATAAGAGCCGCGACGCGATCTTGCCCAGTGAAATCCACGCCTCGCCTCACCAGACAGGCCTGATACTGTGCCGGCATGACTCGTCCCCTCCGCCTCGTGCTTCTCGCCATCATCGCCGCCCTCGCCCTTTTCGTGGCCGGGATCGCAGCCTTCACAGGCTCCTCCTCCGCACCCGACGCGCTGGTCTTCCACAACGGCACGATCCGGACAGTCAGCGCGACCGGCACGGTCGAGGCGCTCTACATCCAGGATCGACGCATCGCCGCTGTCGGTGATCTGGACAGCGTGCTGGCCGCCGCACCTCGCGGCGTTCGCAGGATCAATCTGGAAGACGGCACACTGACACCGGGCCTGATCGAACCACACACCCATCCGCTCGCCGCCGCCCTGCTGGCCACCGCGACCGACATATCCGGACGCACCTATCAAAGCCGCGAGGCGATCATGGCGGCCATCGCCGAGGGCGCGGCGCAGGATGGCCCTTCGCCCTGGGCCATCGCCTTTGGCTGGGACCCGGTGATGCTGGACGGTCTCACCCCGCCCAGCCTGGCCGAGCTGGACGCCCTGTCGCCGGACCGGCCGCTCGTCATCCTGACCCAGATGATGCACGAGGCCTTCGCCAATTCCGCAGCCCTGGACGCCGCCGGGATCACCGCCACAACGCCGGACCCGCATGACGGGTTTTTCGAGCGCGACGCGACCGGGGCGCTGACGGGCCGTGTGGTGGAAGTGACCGCAGTTGGCCGGCTGATGTCCGGCATCCCTCAAGCCTCCGACGCCGCCCTGACCTTCCTGCTCGACGGCGCCTATGACCGCTATGCCCGCGCCGGTTACACCACGATCGGGGTGGCCTCGCTGGTCGGCCGCGCCCGCGACCCGCTGGCCACACTGATGTCGGTCAGCCATGCCGAGCGGCCGGGCCTCAACACCATTCTCTACTCGCCCCCCGATCAGGCCGGGCGCGACGCAGCGCTGTTCACGCCTGCCCCTCAGACCGGCGCGCTGCAACGCTTCAATGGCATCAAGGTCTGGCTCGACGGCTCGCCCTTTGTCGGCGGCGCAGCGACCGCCGCCCCCTATGCCGACACGCCGCTGACCCGCGACGGACTCGGGCTGGAGCCTGGCTGGCTGGCCCCGCTCGCCGCCGAGCGCGAGGCCCTGTTCAACCTGGTCGAGACCGCCCAGCGGGCCGGGCAACAGGTTGCCTTCCATGTCCAGGGCGAGCGCGCCATTGATCTGGCGCTCGATGCCGTCGAGGCCGCAGGACGGGCCGTGCCCGACGCCAACCTGCACCACCGCCTAGAACATCTCGCCCTGGTCACACCGGAGCAGATCGCCCGCGCCCGCTCGCTTGAGGTTTCGCTGGGCTTTTTCCCGGACCATATCGGCAATTACGGTCATCGACTGGAAGCGCTGTTCGGGCCGGACCGCGCCGCTCGCTACATGCCGGTCGCCGAAGCCGTCCGCCAGGGCGCGGTCACGACCATCCATGGCGACCATCCGGCCAGCACCATCAACGCGCTGCGCGTCATGGCCCTGCCAGTCCACCGCCTGACCCTGGACGGATCGCCGCTGGGCGAACCGGTCAGCGGCGAGACAGCCCTCGCCCTGATGACGATCAATGCTGCCCGGCAATTGCTTCTGGATGACGAGACCGGCTCGTTGGAGGTCGGCAAGCGCGCCGACCTGACCTGGTTCGACAGCGACCCGGTCACCGCCATCGAGGCCGGAACGCCAATTGCCGTGCGCGGCACCTGGCTGGCCGGACAACCGGTCGACACGCGCGACTGGTCGCGTGACCGGATCGGTCTCGCCATCCGCGCCGCCTGGGGTCAGATGACCCGCTAAACCCATTGACCAAATCAGAAACGAGCCTGCCATATGCAAAGCAAAGCCAATTACTTCACCCATCTGGAATGCTCGCAGACCGGCGAGCGCTATGAGGCGGACCAGCCGCACAACCTGTCAAAAGCCGGCAAGCCGCTGCTCGCCCGCTATGATCTGGACAAGATGAAGGGCGAGGTGGATCGCGGCGCGGTCTGGGCACGCGAGGGCGGTTTCTGGAAATGGCGCGAGCTTCTCCCCGTCATCGACGACGCGGACATCTGCGCCCTGGGCGAGCTCGACACGCCGCTGATCGATGTGCCTGCCACGGCAAAAGCGTCGGGCGCAACGGGCAGGGTTTGGGTCAAGGATGAGGGCCGCCTGCCGACCGGCTCATTCAAGGCCCGCGGCCTCGCCCTCGCCGTCGCCATGGCGCACCAGTTCGGCCTCAAACGCCTCGCCATGCCGACCAATGGCAATGCCGGCGCGGCGATGTCGGCCTATGCCAGCCGGATGGGCATGGAAAGTTTCTGCTTTGCCCCTGAGGACACGCCGGAAGCCAATCTGCGCGAAATGGCCCTGCAGGGCGCGAAGGTCTTCAAGGTCAATGGATACATCCATCATTGCGGCGCCCTTGTGGGGGCCGGCAAGGACAAGATGGGCTGGTTTGATGTCTCGACCCTGAAGGAGCCCTACCGGATCGAGGGCAAGAAAACGATGGGCCTGGAGCTCGCGGCCCAGCTGAGCTGGCGTGTCCCCGACGCCATCTTCTACCCCACCGGCGGCGGCACCGGCCTGATTGGCATGTGGAAGGCTTTCGACGAGATGGAACAACTGGGTTGGATCGGTTCGGAACGTCCCAAAATGTACGCGGTCCAGGCGGAAGGCTGCGCCCCGATCGTCAAGGCCTGGGAGGACGGCGCCCGACATGCCGAGGAATGGCTCGACGCCAAGACCGCCGCCATGGGCATCCGCGTCCCCAAGGCGATCGGCGACTTCCTGATCCTCGATGCCGTCCGGCAAAGCGGCGGCGCGGCGCTGGCTGTGAGTGAGGACGCCATAGAAGCGGCGCGGACACGCTGCGCCCGCGAAGACGGCCTGCTACTCTGCCCCGAAGGCGCCGCCACCCTCGCGGCCATGGAAAAAGCCATGGGCGATGGCTTGTTGGCGCGGGACGCCGAATGCGTGTTGTTCAATTGCGGTTCGGGGCTGAAATACGCAATGCCGGATGGGGCCGTGGCACTGGACCGGCATGGGGATGTGGATTGGGGGACTCTTTGAAACCACAACTTTATGTTACAAGACACCCCAATCAATCGCGAGAGATTAAATGAGTTGGGAACTGTGGCTGGACCGCATTGGAAACGGCATATTCTTGATTCTGAGAGATGTCATAGTCCCTTTGAGCTGGCCTCTGTTGATCGGAGCAGCAACTTTCGCGTTCCGCAGCGATCTCTCAAAGCTTCTGTCGCGGCTAAAGCGCGCTGGTAGCCAAGGATTCGAGCTAGAATCCGAGATTCAAAACCGACCGGAACACACGGACACACCAGGGACAATATCTGAAGAGATATTTGAAAAAGTTGGGCAGGAGGCAGCACCCGGACTTCAGCCATGGGTAACAAATATTCAGAATTCAGTTGTTGAAACCCCTGCGCTCGGCGAACAATCCAACCTAATCAAAGCGCTCGCTATCGCAAATCGCCGCGCGTTTTTCGAAAGCGTGCTTCGCATAATATACGGCACCCAAATTCGCGCTATTGGGCGATTGGCACAGGCTCCACGGTTTCCCGATGACCTAGCGGATCTACACGCTTCACATCTAGCAGATGCGAAGGAGTTTGGAGTTCACCCAATAGCAAATTGGATGGGTTATCTTCTTCGTGCAAACTTGGTTTGTGTGGAGAATGGCAGATACCAACTCACCGATTATGGGCGCTCTTTTTACGATCTGTTCCTTGAATCGGGATTCGATCCGTCGATCCGCTCCTGGTGAGTCCCCCAACAAAACGCCGACGTGACGGCAGAAGTTCTCGACTATGAGGTGGACCGGTAGCGCGCGTTCAGGCCCCTCCCCTTGACCTCTCCGCCATTCCGTCGCATCCCCCGCGCTTAAGTCTCACACCGTGCGGAGCCCGCTCATGATCCCTCGCTATACCCGTCCTGAAATGGCTGCCATCTGGTCGGACCAGAACAAGTACAAGATCTGGTATCTGATCGAGGCGCACGCGACGGAGAAGCTGGCGGAGCTGGGTGTGGTGCCGCAATCGGCGGTCGAGGCTGTGTGGAAGGCCAAGGACGTCGAGTTTGATGTCGACCGGATCAATGAGATCGAGGCCGAGGTGAAGCATGATGTCATCGCCTTCCTCACCCATCTGGCCGAGCATGTCGGCGAGGAGAGCCGTTTCGTCCACCAGGGGCTGACCTCTTCGGACGTGCTGGACACCTGCCTCGCCGTGCAGATGAAACAGTCGGCCGATCTCCTGCTGGAGGGCATGGACCGGGTGCTGGCGGCGCTGAAGACGCGCGCGATGGAACACAAATTCACCGCCTGTATCGGTCGCTCGCACGGCATTCATGCCGAGCCGACGACGATGGGCCTCAAATTCGCGCGCTTTTATGCCGAGTTCGACCGCAACCGTGCCCGCCTGGTCGCGGCGCGTGACGAGATCGCCACCTGCGCCATCTCCGGCGCCATCGGCACCTTTGCCAATATCGATCCGGCGGTGGAAGAGCATGTCGCCAAGCAGATGGGCCTCACCGTCGAGCCGGTCTCGACCCAGGTTATCCCGCGCGACCGTCACGCCAACTATTTCGCCGTGCTGGGCCTGATCGCCTCGGCGATCGAGAATATCGCCATCGAGGTGCGCCATTTGCAGCGTTCCGAAGTGCGTGAGGCGCAGGAATATTTCTCGCCGGGCCAGAAGGGCTCGTCGGCCATGCCGCACAAGCGCAATCCCATCCTCACCGAAAACCTCACCGGCCAGGCCCGTCTCGTGCGCTCGGCCGTGGTGCCGGCGATGGAGAATATTGCCCTCTGGCATGAGCGCGACATCTCGCACTCCTCGGTCGAGCGCGGCATCGGCCCCGACGCCAATGTCCATCTCGACTTTGCCCTGCACCGCACCGCCTCCATGATCGAAAAGCTGATCGTGCATGAGGATCGCTGCCTGGAAAACCTCCAGGCCTATGGCGGGATCCACAATTCCCAGCGTGTGCTGCTGGCCCTGACCCAGGCCGGCGCTTCGCGCGAGGACAGCTATCGTCTGGTCCAGCGCAATGGCATGAAGACCTGGGATGAAGGCGGCATGCTGGTCGATCACCTGAAGGCCGATGAGGGCGTCACCGCCCTGATGAGCGACGCCCAGATCGAGGCCTGCTTCGACGAGGCCTATCACATGAAGCATGTCGACACGATTTTCACGCGGGTGTTTGGGGACTGAGGGCCTCACAACGCCGCCCGCGGTGAATTTGAGAACATGCGCGACAACGCGCAACGATCCATACATCGCTTGTCAGCCAGCAGGCCGTATCCGGTTTTCCAGCTCAAGGGTGGAACCGCGAAGCGGCGCCTGCGGCGCCCTTGACCTGGAAAACCGGATACGGCGACATCTCGGCAAGCGGTCTATGGACGGGTTCGCGCGCGGCGCGCCGCCGCCGACCAAACCACACAAAACTCCGTGATTTCGCGCACATCCAGCTAGCGAACGGTCCCGCGCTTTCCTACATTCCCCCCCATGGCCAAGACTCACCCCCATATCGACGATCGCATCCGCGCCTTCATCGAAAAGCAGAAGATGTTCTTCGTCGCCACCGCCCCGTCCGGGGAGGATGGGCATGTGAACCTGTCGCCCAAGGGCTATGACAGTTTCCGCATTCTGGGCCCCAATGAGGTTGCCTATCTCGATCTCGGCGGCTCAGGCATCGAGACGCTGGCGCATGTGCGCCAGAATGGCCGCATCACCTTCATGTTCTGCGCCTTCGAGGGGGCGGCCAATATCCTGCGCCTGTATGGCCAGGCCGAAGCTGTCTCGTTTGACGAGCCGGGCTTTGCCGACAAGCTGGGCCTCTTCCCGGACTTTCCCAAGGCCCGCACCATTTTCACGGCGAAGATCGACCGCATCCAGGACAGTTGCGGTTGGGGTGTCCCCTTCTACGAATTCACCGGCGAGCGCGACCAGCTGGTTCGCACCAATGCCCACCGGTCGGATGAGGACTGGTCAGCGCGCCGCTATGAAAGCAATGCGGTGTCGATCGACGGCCTGCCCGGCCTGGTCAAACCCGAAACCGCAACCGAGTAAGACATCATGCGCCTGAGCCTCATCCTGATCGGCCTGATGGCCGCTTTCCTGGCCCCCAATTTCTTCCGCGGAAACTGGGACAGTGCCGCTGTGGCCAGCGTATCGGAGCCGGCCAGCGAACCGCGCCTGGTGGCGGCCATGTTCCGCTCGTCCTGGTGTTCGGCCTGCCGGATCATTGAACCGCGCGTTGAGGATGTCCGCGAGGACTATGAAGACGCGGCTGTGGATTGGGTGAAATTCGACTTCACCCTGGGCCGTCGCGACGGATTACGCGAAATGGCCGAGGCCGAGGGGCTGCTGTCCATCTATGACGAGGCGGTCGGCTCGACCGGCTTCATGCTGCTGATTGACCGCGAGACCGGCCAGGTCTTCGAGATGATCACCATGGATTACGGTCGCGACCAGATTCGCGAAGCGCTGGACCGCTGGCTGCATGTCATCGAGCGGCTTGAGGCCGAGGGCGTCTGACCTCTCACCTCAGCTTTGACCACAAAAAAGCCCCGGCATGACCGGGGCTTTTCGTTGCAGCGCTGGGCCGAAGGATCAGCCTTCCGAGCGGATCTGCTCACGCGCGGTGATCAGCAGATCATCCATTTCCTTGCGCAGGAGATGGTCGGACAGCTCGACACCCTTGGCGTCGAAATCGCCGCGCACCTTGCGGAAAACGTCGTCATCACCGGCTTCCTCGAAATCGGCGACCACGACGGTCTTGGCATAGGCTTCGGCTTCCTGGCCGTCCATGCCCATCTTCTCGGCCGCCCACAGACCCAGCAGCTTGCAGCGGCGGGCGTTGGCCTTGAACTCGATCTCCTGATCGTGCGCGAACTTGTTCTCGAAGCCTTTTTCGCGATCATTGATGCCCGACATGGGTCTCTCCTTGAGGACGGTCGTTTGGGACGGTTGTGTTGCCACGTTGAGTAGCTTGGCGGCGGCGCCAAATCAATCTTTGCGCTGAGGCCCGACGCAGGTCCATGCCGCACCGCGACAAGAGATTGCGCCGCACGCCCGCGAAGGATATTTTCAGTCTCCGATACGCGGTCCGGTCTTCGATTCGGACCGCGTCGTGCTTTTCAATGGCCGGTTGTCCGCAGGGGCTGCCCGGCCCGCCTCTGGAGCGCCCATCATGTCCCGTCGCAAGATGATTTACGAAGGCAAGGCCAAGATCCTCTATGAGGGTCCCGAGCCGGGCACCATCGTCCAGTATTTCAAGGATGACGCGACTGCCTTCAACAACGAGAAAAAGGCGACGCTGGAAGGCAAGGGCGTACTCAACAACCGGATTTCCGAGCACATCATGGTCGGTCTTGGCCGGATCGGCATTCCCACCCATTTCCTCAAACGCCTGAACATGCGCGAACAGCTGGTCCGCCAGGTCGAGATCATTCCGCTGGAAGTGGTGTGCCGCAATGTCGCCGCCGGCTCGATCTGCAAGCGCCTGGGCGTGCCCGAGGGCGATCAATTGCCGCGCTCCATCGTCGAATTCTATTACAAGAAGGACGAGCTGGGCGATCCGATGATCTCCGAAGAGCACATCACCGCCTTCAACTGGGCCACCCATCAGGAGATCGACGACATGATGGCGATGACCCTGCGGGTCAACGACTTCCTGTGCGGCCTGTTCACCGGTGCCGGCATCCGCCTGGTCGACTTCAAACTGGAATTCGGTCGTCATTATGAGGGCGACATGGTGCGCACGGTGCTGGCCGACGAGATCAGCCCGGACAGCTGCCGCCTGTGGGATCTGGAAACCAACGAGAAAATGGACAAGGACCGCTTCCGCCGCGACATGGGCAATGTCACTGAGGCCTATGCCGAAGTGGCCCGCCGTCTCGGCATCATGAAGGAAAGCGGCCAGGGCGCCGCCAATGGCGATGTCGGCAAGAGCGACGCGGCGAAGTAGGTCCTCGCCCAGACAAGGCGGGGTAGGGAAGAAACATTCCGCGCGGCCCCATCCATTTTTCCCGGAGGCGCACAGCGCCATCCGGGACCAACGGGAGACTCATCATTTGCCGGATGGTCGCGTAGGTCCCGGCTCTCCACCCCGCTTCTGCGGGGCTCCGGCCGGGAAAAATGGTGCGGGTAATCTGGTGAAACGCGCGCCAGCGCAAACCCGTCCATTGATGCCTTGCCGGGAGTTCGCCTCAGCCGGTTTTCGAGCTCAAGGGTGGAACCGCGAAGCGGCGGCTGCGCCGCCCTTGACCTCGAAAACCGGCTGAGGCCCACTGGCTGACAAGACCTCAATGCTGCGATCCGAGCGCGCTCGAATGCCCATGACGGGACCCACCTTGCCGGGTTCCGACATACCCACTCTCGCCGCACATCAGGCGCAGATCAGAGCGTCTGCACCCCAACCCTGCTGAATCACCCCGTCCCGCGAATTGCACAGCGTGCGACTCCGCTTTATGCAGGGGCCAAATGTCGTGACCAGCACAAGCGAGTCGAGCCCGTGAAAGCGAAAATCCACGTCTATCTGAAACCCGGCGTTCTGGACCCTCAGGGAGCCGCCGTTGCCGGTGCCCTGCACAATATGGGTTATGACGAGGTCGAAGCCGTCCGCCAGGGCAAGCTGATCGAGCTGGACCTGACCGGCGACGATGTCGAAGCGGCCCGCAAGCGCGTCGACGAGATGTGCGCCAAACTCCTCTCCAACCCGGTGATCGAGAGCTACTCGATCGAACTGGCGTAGGAGAGGCCGGCATCATGAAATCCGCCGTCATCGTCTTCCCGGGCTCCAATTGCGATCGTGATGCCCACGACGCGATCGAGACCGTCACGGGTCAAAAACCGGCCATGGTCTGGCACCAGGAGAGCGAATTGCCCGAGGGCACCCAGTTCGTGATGGTGCCGGGCGGGTTTTCCTATGGCGATTATCTGCGTTGCGGCTCGATGGCCTCGCGCTCGGCCATCATGCCGGCCATTATCGCCCATGCCGCCACCGGTGCGCCGGTCCTGGGCGTTTGCAACGGCTTCCAGATTCTCACAGAGAGCGGACTTCTTCCGGGCGCGCTGATGCGCAATGCCGGGCTGAAATTCGTCTGCGAGAAAGCGCCGCTCACGGTCGAGAACGCCAACACGCAATTCACCTCGCGCTATGAGGCCGGCGCCCGGCTTCTGGTGCCGATCGCCCATCATGACGGCAATTATTTCGCCGACGCCGAAACGCTCGACCGCCTCGAGGGCGAAGGCCAGGTCGTCTTCCGCTATGGCAAAAACCCCAACGGTTCGGCCCGCGACATCGCCGGCATCACCAATGAGCAGGGCAATGTGATGGGCATGATGCCCCACCCGGAACGCGCCGTTGACGCCGGCCATGGCGGCACGGACGGGCTGGCGCTGTTTGAATCTCTCCTCGGGAGTGCGTGACGATGACCCAATACGCTGAAGGCATCACCGCCGAGATCGTCAAGGAACACGGCATCAATGACGAAGAATACGCCGTCATCCTGGACCGTCTGGGCCGGGCGCCGAACCTGGTTGAGCTGGGTATCTTCTCGGTTATGTGGTCCGAGCATTGTTCCTACAAATCCTCCCGCGCCCATCTGGGCCGTCTGCCGACTTCCGGCGAGAAGGTTATCCAGGGGCCGGGCGAGAATGCCGGTGTGATCGATATTGGCGATGGCCAGGCGTGCATCTTCAAGATGGAAAGCCATAACCACCCCTCCTTCATCGAGCCCTATCAGGGTGCGGCGACGGGTGTGGGCGGCATTTTGCGCGATGTCTTCACCATGGGCGCGCGGCCGGTGGCGCTGATGAATGCGCTGCGCTTTGGTGCGCCCGAGCACAAGAAGACCACGCATCTGGTCTCTGGTGTGGTGGCTGGCATTGGCGGTTATGGCAATTGCGTCGGTGTGCCGACCGTGGGCGGTGAGACCAATTTCCATGCCGGCTATAACGGCAATATCTTGGTCAATGCGATGGCCGTCGGCCTCGCGGACGCCGACAATATCTTCTACGCCCGCGGCGCCGAGCCGGGCCAGCCGATCGTCTATGTCGGCTCCAAGACCGGCCGCGACGGCATTCATGGCGCGACCATGGCCTCGGCCGAATTTGATGATGCCTCCGAGGAAAAGCGTCCCACCGTCCAGGTTGGTGACCCCTTCACCGAGAAAAAGCTGATCGAGGCCTGCCTCGAGCTGATGGCCACCGATGCCATCGCCGCCATCCAGGACATGGGGGCTGCCGGCCTCACCTCCTCCTCGGTCGAGATGGCCGACAAGGGCGGGATCGGCATCGCGCTCGACATGGACAAGGTGCCCCAGCGCGAAACCAATATGACGACCTATGAGATGATGCTCTCGGAAAGCCAGGAGCGGATGCTGGTCATCATGAAGCCGGGTCGCGAGGACGTTGCCTACGAGATCTTCAAGAAGTGGGAACTCGATGTCGCCGTGATCGGCGAGACCACGGATACCGGCCGCATGGTCCTCACCCACAAGGGCGAGACCGTCTGCGACATCCCGGTTGCGCCGCTGGCCGATGACGCCCCGAAATACGAGCGCCCCTATTTCGCCCCGGAAGTGCGCGCCCAGCTGAATGCCAAGGATGTCGCCCAGCCGTCGCATATGGGCGAGATCCTGCTCAAGATCATGTCGAGCCCGGACATGGCCTCCAAGGCGTGGATCTGGAAACAGTATGACCGCCACGTCATGGCCGACACTGCGGCCTCCTCGGAAGACCCGTCGGATGCCGCCATCGTCCGTGTGCACGGCACCAAGAAGGCGCTGGCCATCACCACCGATTGCACGCCGCGCTATTGCTTTGCCAACCCGTTCGAGGGCGGCAAGCAGGCCGTCGCCGAAGCCTGGCGCAATTTGACCGCCACCGGTGCCGACCCGATCGCCATCACTGATTGCCTCAATTTCGGCAATCCCGAGCGTGAAGAGATCATGGGACAGTTCGTCGGCTGTATCGACGGCATGGCAGAAGCCTGCGCCAAGCTCGACTTCCCGGTCGTGTCCGGCAATGTCAGCCTCTATAATGAGACCAATGGTGTCGCCATTCCGCCGACGCCGGCGATCGGTGGTGTCGGCCTGATCCCGGACATGGACCAGCGCGCCCATTTCGGTGGCATGCGCGAAGGCGATATCCTGATCGTGGTCGGCGAGACCGAAGGCGCGCTGGGCGCCTCGGTCTACCTCAAGGTGATCGAGAACCGCGAAGATGGCGGTGCGCCGCTGGTCGATCTCGATGTCGAGAAAGCCAATGGCGATTTCGTGCGCGGCCAGATCCGCTCGGGCCGCATCTCGGCCTGTCATGACCTGTCCGATGGCGGCCTCGCCTGCGCCGCCGCCGACATGGCAATGGCCTCGAACATGGGCATCAAGCTGGCCCATGAAGGCAATGTGCCCATGCATGGCTATCTCTTCGGCGAAGACCAGGGGCGCTATCTGCTGGCTGCCGCGAAGGAAGACGCCATCGCCATCCTGCAGGACGCCAAGGCTGATGGCGTGCCCGTCCATGTAGTCGGCCTCGCCGGCGGTACAGCCGTCACCGTCAACGGCGCCCACCCGCTGGAGCTCGATCGCCTGCGCGCGGCCTGGGAAGGCTGGATGCCTGGCTTGATGGAGCAATTGGTCGAAGCGGCGGAATAAGTCCGTCCCTGGCTACAGATAGCGCCGGATCCGCGCACGGTAATCGGCATAGGCTGCCGCGAAGACACGGTCCAGGTGCGGCTCTTCCACGCGCGTGATGAAGACGTGGATGATCAGCGCAAACAGGGCCGAACTTGTCAGCGCCAGGATGGAGCCGGCGGCCGCGGCAGCGCCGAAGAACATGGCGGCATAGCCGACATATTGCGGATTGCGGGAAAACCGGTAGATGCCGCCTTCAATCAAGCGATCCTCCAGCAAGCCATAAACGCGCTTCTGGGAGCCGTAAGCGATCCGGCCGGCTGCAATCACCCCTGCACCGGCGGAGAGCAACAGCCCGCCTGCAGCGAGGCTCACGGCCGTGACCGGCCAGAGACTTCCCCGATCGACAATGGCCAAGGCAAGTGTGGCCAACGCCTGCCCATGCATCACGCCCCCTGACCAGCTGGCTGTGGCGGGTGTCCATTTACCCTGTCTTTCAAACTCCCGCCGGGCCCGGATCATGAAGGGGATGGCGAGGGTGGCGTTGAACAGGATGTAGACGCAGAGCACGATTGCAAGCAGTGACATGAGTGAAGTCTTTCCGACCAGATCCAATACCTGCCGGAAAGCCTAATCTCTCTAGCCGCTAGAGCTTCAAGCGTTTTCTTTACCGCCCCGAAGCCTCGCCGATCATGTCCAGCTGCGCGTCCGACTGACGGGCGAAATCCGCGATCGCCTCGCTGGCGTCCTGGAAGAAGTCCAGCGTCATGTTCTCATAGGTATCGGTTGGCTGGTGGTAGTGCGGGTGGAAGTCGACGCCCAGATAGATGAAGGGGATGCCGGCGGCGTGGAAGGCGCCGCTATCGGTCAGATTGGTCCAGTCACCACCCGGCTCCTCGGTCGGCTCGTCATAGCCCATTGGCATCGACACGGTGGCGCGCGTGGCGACGTCTTCGACGATCGGCGTCAGATAGGGATAGTGATATGTCCCGACGGCCCACAGGATGCGGTCGGTCGACATGGCGACCATGTCCATATTCAGGTTGAAGGTGATGTTCTCGACCGGGATGGGCGGGTCAGCGACAAAGGCCCGTGCGCCCTGGAGGCCATTTTCCTCGGCATCGACGAAAGCGAAGATGACGTCATGCTCGGGCGGTTCCGCCAGGAACATCTCGGCGACGGCCAGCACCGACGCGACGCCGGAGGCATTGTCATCGGCCCCGTTCCAGATCTGCTCTCCGCGCATGCCCTCATGATCATAATGGGCCGACACCACCATGGTGCGGTCGCTGTCGCTGGTCCCCTCGATCAGGGCCAGGATATTGGTGCCGTCGACCTTTTCGCGTGATCGCGGCATCTCGAAGCTGAAGCCATGCTCGTAGCTGTCGCCGACCGGTTCGACGCCCATCGTTTCAAGGCGTTCGATAATATAGGCGCGGGCCCGGGCATTGCCGTCGGTTGCGACCGCCCGGCCTTGCATGTCATCGGCGGCCAGTATTCGCAGATCGGAGAGCAATTGCTCACGATCCAGAGCCCAGCCCGCACCGTCTTCCGCCGGCTGCATGGCCACACAGGCGGTCGCCAACAAGCTGACGGACAGGATGGACGAAACCGATAATACGCGCATGGATAATCCCCGTTGGTGCTGTTGACGACGAGACTGCCATGTCCGCCGCGCCGGCCCCACCAAAATATCCGTAACAATCAGAACCAGCGGCTCGGACGGGCCGCCGGCTCGTCTTCATGATCGGGCCAGTTGGCCTCGGACCGCTCCAGATATCCCGGAATGTCCTGCTCCCAGCGTTCCTGGATCGAGGGCGAAAAGTTCATGTACAGCACGCCGTCCACGACCCGATAGGCGAGCGGATCCGAGCGGACCTTGCGATCATTGGCCAGGGCATAGGCACAATGGCCATCATAGGCCGGCGCATAGCGCACGGGATTGTCGATGAACAGGTCACGATTGGCTTCAGTCGCGAAATACCAGACCACGCCACCATACTCAGCCGTGATGCTCTCGAGCCCCGGCAGTGGCGCCTCTGCGGTATGGTAGGACACCACATCATTGCCGCCGACCGGACGGCCGTCCCGGTCGAGATACGGGTCTCCGGCAAACGCCATGCCGGCCGGCAAAATGGTCGCCAGGGCCAGATAGACCAGGCCGAGGCCCAGCCGGAGGGTGGTTTTGGCAGTCATCAGGCGTGTCATGCTCTTTTCCCTTGTCGCGGTCGCGATTAGCTTGACGCAGATATGGGCGATTGATGCCCTGCAGAACAATGCACGCCGCGACACATTCGGTCACGCTGTTGCCGGTCGAATGTGATCCGCTGTGAAACCGCCATCGCCTGCAGTCAGGCCGCCGACAAGGACGCACCCCATGCCCATGCCCGCCGACGACATCATCGCCCTTATCAAGGCCGGGATCCCGGACGCCGAAATCACCATGACCGATCTGGCCGGTGACAATGATCACTGGCAGGCCCTCGTGGTCTCGGAAAGCTTCCGCGGCAAGCTGCGTGTGGCCCAGCATCAGATGGTCTATGCCGCGCTAGGCGACAAGATGGGTGGGGAGTTGCACGCGCTGGCCCTGGAAACCCGGACCCCCGATTGATGATTGAGGCAGACGCCTTTTCGCGCCTGGGGTTCGGCGTCACCGGACCGCATGCCGGGCTGGGGACCAGCCGCAGCGCAACCACGCGGTTGATCCATCAAGCCATCGAACTGGGCGTGACCCTGTTCGACACCGGCCCGGCCTATGGTCGGGGCGAGGCCGAGCAACGGCTTGGAACGGCGCTGAAACAAGTCCCGCGCAACAGCGCGTTCGTCGCGACCAAGGCCGGTGTCCATGCTGGCGGACATCGTGATTTTTCCGCCGGAGCAGTGGAAATGTCGCTGCGGGACTCGCTCAAGCGCCTGCAGCGCGACCATGTCGATCTCTTGCTGCTGCACGGCCCGGCGCCGGGCGAATTGACCGACAAGCTGATCCGCCGCCTGCAAGCCTTCACCGAACGCGGCATGATCCGCCATATCGGGGTGTGCGGTCGCGGTGCGGAGCTGGACCGGGCCATCGAGCTGGGCGTGTTCGATGCGCTTATGGCGCCGATCAATGACAGCCTGACCGATGGTGAGCGCCAGCGCCTGACCAAGGCACGCGAAAGCGGCCTGTCGGTAATCGGGATAGAAGCCATGGCAGGCGCCGCCCGACCGACCGGAGCGCCCCGTTCCCGCAGCGATTTGTGGTATCTGGCCCGCCAGGTCAAACGCCGGCTGCGCGGCGACCCACCGGCCTCTGCCACCACAGCACCGGCCGACGGCCTGGCCTGGGCCCTGGCGCAACCCTTTGCCAACAATGTTATCTGCCTGACCACCCGCCCGGCCCATCTGGCGGCCAATGCCGCACTGGTCGCTGCTCTTGAAGCCGACGCCGCGAAGCCTTAGCTATCGATCAGGATCATTCGAGGAGTTCCGCCATGTCCGCCACTGCCCATGACAGCATCAAGTCGACCATTGACGGCAATGACGTCGTGCTTTTCATGAAGGGCACACCGGTCTTTCCGCAGTGTGGGTTTTCCTCGGTCGTGGCTCGCGTCCTGGATCATCTCCAGGTCAATTTCGAGAGCGTGAATGTCCTTGAGGATGACGGCATCCGCCAAGGCATCAAGGAATTCTCGAACTGGCCGACAATTCCCCAGCTCTATGTGAAGGGTGAGTTCGTCGGCGGCTGCGACATCATCAAGGAAATGTTCGAGAGCGGTGAGCTGCAGTCCTATTTCAAGGACAAGGGCGTCCTCGCCGAGGCATGACGGACACGCCTGGCTAGCGCCGCGCGGCCATGCTTGTGCGATTGTCGTTCCAATCCCAGGGACGCTCGGTGTCGATCGGATTGAGCAGGATGACCTGACCGCCGATCGGCACGCCCAGTTCTTCAAAGCCGAAGCCCAGCTGGACACCCCAGGGTGTCGGCGAGGTGCAACGGTCCTCGACCTGGCGGGTCAGCTGCACCGTATAGATATCGTCGTGATACTGTTCGACATTGACCAGATAGTCAGCGCGCGAGGTGCAGCCATTGGTGTCGGCATGGACGATCAGGATATCATCCTCGATCACCCGCCAATAGATAACCGGCTCGGCATCAGTATCCACGGCGGGCGCCTGGCGGTCGGTGCCGGGAATGCGCATGTCGGAGATGTTGATAGTCGGCAGTGACGGCATGGCCGGCATGGGTGGCAGGCTGGGCAGGAAGCGGTTCTCCGCCTCTTGCTGCGGCTCTCCGCTGGTCGCACAGGCCGAAAGAGAAACAGCCAGTCCCACACTGGCCACAATGCCTCGCCAAAACACACGCATACTTGCCCCCAAAACAAATCCCCAAACATGCCCGACCCTGCTCGTTTGCCCCCGCAGGACAGGACAGTTCGGGTATCCAAGCAGGGTTTCACGATGGATCAACCCTAGACTCGTGACAGGCGAGCCGGGGACGGGAATTGCTCGATTGTGACGCAAGCTCGCCTCACATCGCATCGACGCCATTTTTGTGTGCGCAGCGCATTCTGTTTGGCCGCCGGCGCGGCTACCATGCCGGCACCGGTCAGGCCACGGCGTGCCCGTTCAACCCGCAATCACGCCCGAGCCGGACCCGATGATCGAACCTGTCTTCCTTTTCAGCCTCATCATCGCCTTGAGCATCGTGCTGATCCCGCTCTCGGCCCGCTTCCGGGCGCCCATCCTTTTGCTGTTCCTTGCGGTCGGCATGATGTTCGGCGAGGACGGGCCCGGCGGTATCCTGTTCGAGGATTTCGCACTGACCTACAATGTCGGCTCGATCTGTCTCGCCCTGATTCTCCTGTCCGGTGGTCTTGGAACGCGGCTCACCGATGTCCGCGCCGCTGCCTTGCCGGCAGGATTGCTGGCCGGGCCGGGCGTCATCCTGACCGCGGGGCTGGTCGGCTTGGCCTATTCGCTCGTCTTTGACGCCCCGTTGGTCGAGGGTTTGCTGTTTGGTGCGGTGGTCGGCTCGACCGATGCAGCCGCGACCTTCATGTCGCTCAAGGATGGCGGCGTGACGCTGGCCCGGCGACCGCGTCAGACCCTTCTCGTCGAATCCGGCATCAATGACCCGATGGCCATCTTCCTGACGGTGATGATGGTGGAAGTCGTTGATACGGGCCTGCCTCTGGATGGCGACACGCTCGCGCGATTTGCTCCCGTCCTCGCCCAACAACTCGGACTCGGGCTGATAATCGGATTGGGAGCAGGCTGGATGGCGTCACGCCTGATGGCCTGGATAAAACTGCCCGCCGGTGTCGGCTCTCCTTTCCTGCTGGCGATGGGGCTGATGGCCTATTCGGGAACCACCATGCTGGGTGGCTCCGGCTTCCTGGCGGTCTATCTGTTCGGGCTGGGCGCTGCGAATTTCGGGGCCACGCCGCCGATCCGGGCCATTCATTTCCATGAAGGCCTGTCCTGGATCGCGCAGATCTGCCTGTTTGTCCTGCTCGGCCTGCTGGTGACACCCAGCGCCCTGCCCGACGTCGCCCTGGCCGGGCTGATCCTCGCCGCCACCCTGATGCTGATCGTCCGCCCGGCCGTGGTCCTGACCTGCCTGACGCCGCTGCGCGTACCGCTGAGGGAGCAGGTCTATGTCGGCTGGATGGGCATGCGCGGATCGGTACCGATCTTCCTCGCCATCCTGCCCGTGGTCAGTCCGGGCCCGATCACCCCGGTTTTCTTCAACCTGGTCTTTGTGATCGTGGTCATCTCGCTACTGGTACACGGTCTGACCGCCGCCGCCTCTGCACGCTGGCTTGGCGTGGACAAGGACGTCGAAACGGACCCGGACGGCACAGCAAGCGACTGACGGGAACAGCAACTGGCACGAAAAAGGCCGCCCCGGTTGTCCGGAGCGGCCTGTTTCTGGTCGATTTTCGTCCTCTTACGAGGAGTAGAATTCGATGACCAGGTTCGGTTCCATCTGCACCGCGTACGGCACTTCAGAGAATTCCGGCATGCGAACGAAGGTGGCCTTCATCGCCTTGGCATCGAGGTCGATGTATTCCGGCAGGTCACGTTCCGGGCTGTCCAGGGCTTCCAGGACCAGAGCCATCGAGCGCGAACGCTCGCGGACTTCGATCACATCGCCCGGCTTGCAGCGGTAGGACGGGATGTTGACCTTGATGCCGTTGACCTTGACGTGGCCGTGATTGACGAACTGGCGCGATGCGAAAACCGTCGGCACGAACTTGCAGCGGTAGACGATGGCGTCGAGGCGGCTCTCGAGGAGACCGATCAGCAGCTCGGCGGTGTTACCCTTACGGCGGGAAGCTTCGTCATAGGTACGACGGAACTGCTTCTCGGTGATGTTGCCGTAATAGCCCTTCAGCTTCTGCTTCGCCATGAGCTGAAGACCGAAGTCGGACATCTTGGTCTTGCGGCGCTGACCGTGCTGGCCGGGGCCATAGGAGCGCGAATTGACCGGAGACTTCGGACGGCCCCACAGGTTTTCACCCATGCGGCGGTCAATTTTGTATTTCTGCGAATGACGCTTTGACATGTTCTCTCTATTCGATGCGGCCCGGCGCGCCTTCCCTCAAAGGCGTGCGATCTAAACGGCGGTTCTCGCATCGTCCCGTTGGTGTTGAACGATCCGGGGTCGTGCCCCGGCGAGGGAAGCGCGGGTTTTACCTGTGTGGACAGGGAAGTCAATGGGGGGAGCGCGGCGGTCGCGGCGTGTATGCAGTGGCTGGCCAAAGCTCCGGTCACATCGGCCGCGCGACTGCGCCTGACTTTCCGGTTGAACAGCGCGTAAAAACGCCCACCAAACCCTTGTTCTCTTGCCGAAAGGCGCACTGGCTGACAAGAGATCAATGCCTCTTCCCGCGCCAGGCGCCAGAATTGGACCGGACGGCCTCGTTGAGACCTTCCTACCCCCGAGCCAGCACGCTGGCCAGACGGTTGCGGAAACCGCGATTGCCCCATTCCGACGTGTAGGCGGTCGCCTTCGTCTTGGCTTCGCCGACCGAGACGCCCCAGAAGTCAGCGAGGGTCAGGGCGTCATCAAATTCCAGCCCTGTATCAACCCAGCTGCACTGGACGGAGCTTGCAGTCGAGGCAATGTCCACATCGACGAGATCGGTGATCCCGCCGGCAATCTTCTGACCGATCACCGTCTTGGCGGAGCCAACATCCGTGCCCCAGACATGGGCCACCTTGAGCGCGTCGCAATAGCCGTAATCGCTGTCGAAGAACATCCTCTGATAGGCTGCATCATTGGGCGCCGACGGATTTTGCGGGTGCGCCGGATTAAGGACGTGCTCCATCGTGCGCATGAAACCCCGATGCCCGAGATCGCTGGCCATATCGCCAGCCTTCGCCTTGGCCTCTCCGGGGCTGCGACCCCAGTAGTTGGCCAGCGCAACGGCCTGGTCCCAACCAAGACCCAGCTCGCCCCAGTCACAGGCAACGCGGCCCGACGTCGAGGCAATGTCGGAATTGACGAGATCGGTCAGGCCATTGGCAATCTTGCCACCGATAATGGCCTTGGCGCTGAACGGGTCCGTATTCCAGACATGGGCGACCTTGCGGGCATCGCAATAGCCGTACTCGCTGGCGAAGAAGAGATCGAGATGGGCGCGGTTTTGCTGGGTGAAGGCAAGGCCGGAGGAGGATGCCGCGAGGATCGCGGAAATTTCCGCTTCCGGTAGCACGACTTCCGCTCCCGCCACCTCGGCGTGAGCCGAAGTCCCGACAGCTGAGACCAGAGCCAGCGCACTCATGACCGATATGTTCGACATTTCATTCCCCCCGGATATCAATTGTTTCAAGCCTTAACCGTGTTGGACTGGCCCGGCAATCGAAATGAAACCCGCCCTGCCTTGCAGACTCCCATGCGGATTGGATCGCTGCCAGATTGGCACCGCGCAGCGGCGAAACAGTGCGGAGCAAGACATGAGCGACCCGGCCCATCGCCCCTGGAAAAAAGGGTTCGAAATCGAACTCATGGCGCCGCGCGGGCTCAGTCGGCGTGACCTGGCCGACCGGATCGCCGAACGGGCCGGCGGCCGCGTGCGCACTGTCTTCTATCCCCAGTCAGAACCCAGCCTGGTGCCGGGCATGCCGGTGTTCGAGAACCTGGTTCTGGGCTTTGAGGTAGTCGGCAGCGCCGGCGAGCGCGTCGCGCTCTGCGTCGACGACCTGACCCTGCGTGACGGGCTCAATCCTCGTGCGGCGCCATTGCCGGGCTGGATGCGGATCCTGAGCGATGATGCCCGCCTCCTGGCGCTGGTGGCCGAGCATTGCGATCCGGACGCCGACCTCGCCGACATCCTGGCACCCGTCGCCGCCCTGTTCGGGACCGAGCCTGAATACACCGAGGGCGGCATCACCAAAATCGTGGATCGTGCCGCGCGCTCCATCGCCATGGCCGCCCCCCTGCCCGGCGAGCGCGAACGCCCCTGCGAGATCATCACCCGGCCCTATGAGGACGATCCCGAGGCCGAGCTGACCGCTCTGTTGGCTGATGCCAGCGCGCTCGGCTTCACCGTGCCACGGGAAGCCGCCGTGCATATCCATTTCGATGCCGCTCCGCTGTGCGACGCCGCCATCCTGTCACGACTGTTGGAGACGCTTCACAGATACGGAAGCTTCCTGCGCGACCTGGTCGGCACCAATCCGTCCTGCGTCCGCCTGGGACCGATCGCAGATGAACTTGTGGAGCGGGTCCGCAGCGAGGCTTTCCTCGACGCTGATTGGGACAAGGCCCGCACAATGCTCGCCGAAACAAAACCGACCAAATACGCCGACTTCAACCTGCTCAACATCGCCCACGCCCTGCCCGACAAGCACACATTCGAAGCCCGCATCTTCCCCGGCTCGATGGACGTCGCTGACATAATGCGCAATGCCCGGCTGTTGGAGGCTGTGCTGGTGCGGGCTATCGGCGGTGATGGGGCTCGGGACGATACGGACTTGATTGCGTCACTGGACCTTTCATCCACCGACCGGGCTTTTTGGACTGCGCGCATGATCAAAGGCTGAGCCTGCGGCAACCGGCAAGCCCGTCGGGGTATCGGCTCCCCAAATCCCCACGGCTTTGCGACAATGGAACAGACCTCTGGCGGAGGCTTGTGTCACTTGGCCGGCTCTTTTACACGGGCGACATGCGACAGATTCTTGCCGGCCTTGTAGCCCTTCTCATTTCAGCCACCGCTTCCGCGCAGTCCGACCTTGAGACGGTGCTTCGGACGCGGATCGATGCTGCCATTACCGACGAACTTGCTCCCGGCCTATCCGCCAGCCTCCTGCTGCCCGATGGCACGAGAATCGACCATCAAGCCGGATTGGCGGATCGGCGCCAAAATGCGCCGGTCGAGCCGGAAACCCGCTTCCTCTCCGGCAGTGTCGGCAAGACCATCACCGCCCTGGTCGCGGTCCAGCTCGCCGAGGAAGGCGTGCTCGATCTTGATGCCCCGGTGGAGCCCTGGTTGTCCGGACGGGACTGGTGGCCGGCACTGGCCAATCATGACGGGATGACGCTGCGTCACCTGCTCAATCACTCGGCCGGTGTGCCGGACTATCTGGAAGATCTCGACTTCTTCCTGGCCGGCCTGACACGCGGTCAACGCGGCTTCACGCCGGATGAGACAGTCGGCTTTATTGCCGGCGACCGCGCCGAAGGCCCGCTCGGCCAGCATTTTTCCTATTCCGATACCGACTATATCCTGGTTGGCTTGGTCATCGAGGCCGCGACCGGGGAGGCGTTTTACGACCTGGCCCAACGTCGCGTCATTGCCCCGCTCAACCTGTCGCAGACCGAGCCGCTGCAGGGCCGCGACTTCGAACGCCTGGCCGACGGCCATCGACGCGGCTGGTTTGGCCTTGCGCCGACCGCCCGCGATGGCCGCCTGTCGCAAAACCTCGACCATGAATGGACAGCCGGCGGCTGGGTGACCACACCGCAGGACCTTGTCACCCTGTACAGCGCGCTCGGCGCTGGCGGCATGTTCGAGGCCGAGGGCCGGACCATGCGCGCGGATTACAACGCCTTCGAGTCCGGCGGCTCCTCCGGTTACGGGCTCGGCATCTATGTCCGTGTCACCGGCGACGGGACTTACCGGATATCCCATGGCGGCGATTTCGGCGGCTACCGCTCGGCCGTCCTGCATGACAGCGCCACCGGGCTCACTGTCGCAAGCCAGGGCAATGCGAAGGATTTCGAGGCGCCCGGTTTCAATTACGAGCTCTGGCAGGCCCTGTCGCAATATGTGTCGCAATAGAAGGGTCGAGCGTACAAAAGTGGGATATGTCCCTCTGGTACGTGTCCCGACAGTACTGGGCCTCGATCAGCGCCCCATCAGGTCCGCCAACACCGAGTAAGCCAGTCGATTGCCGCAATAGCTGGCATAAAGCCCGATCAGGAAACTCCCAACAATCGCCCATACGCTGCCGTCCGAGAGCGCTAAGGGTAGGAGTATGAAAAACAGAACCAGTGCAGCGAAAAAACCGAGCCATGTTTTCAGCCGCTGTCGCTTTTCAACATAGAAATTGTCCATTCGCTCCTAGTCCTCGCGCACCACTCGCGCCTTGCCACGCCCCAGTGTCAGCGCTTTGACCGCCCCGCGGAAGGTGCGCACCTCCTGCTCTGTCCAGCGCCCACGGATAAAGGCATTGCGCAGGTTCTGCACCATGAGCGGGGTCTTTGACGGCGGGTGGAAGAAGCCGGCGCGTTCCAGCTCGGTTTCGAAATGCTCGAACATGCGCTCCAGGTCTTCGCGTTTGGCGACATCGGAAACCGGTTCGAACTCGGCCGGCGCGCCCTCGCCTGCGGTCCACTCATAGGCGATTACGGCAACCGCCTGGGCCAGGTTGAGCGAGGAGAAGGAGCGGTCGACCGGCAGGGTGATGATGGCATCGGCCAGATTGACCGCCTCATTGGGCAGGCCGGATTTCTCGCCGCCGAACATCACGCCAACCTTTTCGCCGGCAGCGATGGCCGCCTTCATGTCGCTGACCGCCTCGCGCGCCGTCATCACCGGTTTTTCCATCCCGCGCGGCCGGGCCGTGGTGGCGTAAAGCCGGGTGTGGTCATGAATCGCATCGCCAAGCCGGTATTCGACTCGCGCATTGCCGAGCACCGGCGAGCCGGCCGACATGGTCACCGCCTTGTCATTGGGCCAGCCATCGCGCGGGTCGACAACAACCAGTTCCGGCAGGCCGAAATTACCCATCACGCGGGCCGCCGCGCCAATATTCTCGCCCAGCTGGGGCGTGTGGAGTATGAAAGCGGGCGTTGCAGAGTTTTGCGGCATGGAACCAGCCCTTCACCTTGGCGCGCACCGGTGCTAGAGAGCGCGCAAATTATGTGTCCGCGCTGTCCTAGCGCGACTTCAGTCCGTCCGAAAAGAAATGAGAGCACCCATGGCGAAGATCAAAGTCGATACCCCGGTCGTCGAACTCGACGGCGATGAGATGACCCGCATCATCTGGCAGCTGATCAAGGACAAGCTGATCCTGCCCTATCTCGACATTGATCTGAAGTATTACGACCTCTCGGTTACCAAGCGCGACGAAACCGACGACCAGATCACTGTCGATGCGGCCGAAGCGATCAAGCATTACGGCGTTGGCGTGAAATGCGCCACTATCACGCCGGACGAAGCCCGCGTCGAGGAATTCGGCCTGAAGAAGATGTGGCGTTCGCCGAACGGCACCATCCGCAACATCCTCGGCGGCGTCGTCTTCCGTGAGCCGATCGTCATCTCCAACGTGCCGCGCCTGGTGCCGGGCTGGCAACAGCCCATGGTCATCGGCCGTCACGCCTTTGGTGACCAGTACCGAGCCACCGATTTCCTGGTCGATCGCCCGGGCAAGCTGACCATGACGTTCGAGCCGTCCGACGGTTCCGATCCGGTCACGCGCGAAGTCTTCGACTTCCCGTCCGCCGGTGTTGCCATGGGCATGTATAATCTCGACGACTCGATCCGCGACTTCGCCCGCGCTTCGCTGAATTACGGCCTGCAGCGCGGCTGGCCGGTCTATCTCTCGACCAAGAACACCATCCTGAAAGCCTATGACGGCCGCTTCAAGGACCTGTTCGAAGAGATCTACCAGGCCGAGTTCAAGGATGCCTTCGCCGAGAAGGGCATCTCCTATGAGCACCGCCTGATCGACGACATGGTCGCCGCCGCGATGAAATGGTCCGGCGGTTTCGTCTGGGCCTGCAAGAACTATGACGGCGACGTCCAGTCCGACACCGTGGCCCAGGGCTTCGGCTCGCTTGGCCTGATGACCTCGGTGCTGATGAGCCCCGATGGCTCCACGGTCGAAGCCGAAGCCGCCCACGGCACGGTCACCCGTCACTACCGCCAGCATCAGCGCGGCGAGCAGACCTCGACCAACTCGATCGCTTCGATCTTTGCCTGGACGCAGGGCCTCTCCCATCGCGGCCGCATGGATGGCAATCAGGACGTAATGGACTTCGCAGCCCTGCTGGAAGACACGATCATCAAGACGGTGGAAGCCGGCTTCATGACCAAGGACCTGGCGCTGCTGGTCGGCGAAAGCCAGGGCTGGCTGTCGACCGAAGGCTTCCTCGACAAGGTTGATGAGCGCTTCAAGGCTGCCATGGCCGCTCGCGGCTGATCGCAAACGATCAAGTCAGAACAGGCAAGGGCGGCTCCGACGGGGCCGCCCTTTTTCTTGCCCGCGGGCATCCAAGCCGGAACCCGCGGGCAATCTTCAACAACTCTTCATTGCACCACGCATGGACGCATGTTGAAACTTGTTGAAAAGAGTGCCGGCCGCTTAATATTGGTTGGGTAGTGCGTCGCCCCAATGGGCTCGCGCCATTGGCGGCATGGTGACCGATGATTGTGAATTTCGAATTCGAGCCGGACAACAGGCTGTGCGTCTATCGGATTTCCGGCCAGGTAACCGCCGATGCCCTCATGGACGCCTTCGCCGACGCCCGATCGCATGATGGCTGGTCGGATGATTTCAATGCCCTCACCCTTCTTCAGGATGCGTCGCTGTCCACCATGCCCGCCGAGGCCATGACCGAACTCAGGACCCGCATGACGGCCGTCAATCCGGTAACGGACAAGCCGAGGCGCCGGGCGGCGATTGTCTGCGCGGACAAGCTGTCCAAGGCAATGCTGACCTATTGGGAGATCATCACCGCCGGCCGGCTCACACCGCAACAGCGGATATTCCAGACCGAAGCCGAGGCCCGGGCCTGGCTTTGCGAACCTGTCTGATCACGGACAACGCTCGATCATGTCACATCATCCACCAGCACGCCGCACCTCCCGTTCGCAACCGCGCCGGTCGAACCCGGCAATCGGAGCCAATCTTGAACGCCACATACCAGTTTGAACCCGACAATAACCTGATCGTCTATCGCATGACCGGTGCCCTCACGACAGAGGGCGTCATGGCGGTGTTGAACACCGCCCTGGCTGATCCGGACTGGTCGCCGGAATACGATATGATGTGCATGTTCGACGGGGCGGACTTTACAAACTTCACGGTTTCCGAGGCGCAGCGCCTGTCCCAGGCTATCAGGGTACTCGACGCCCGGCGCGGTGAAACACCGTCGATTCGCGCGGCTCTGGTGTCCTCGGATATGCTGGCGAACGGCTTGCTGACCTTCTGGGAAGGTCTCGGGCGCACCGAGCGCTCGGCCACGGACCGTGTCTTCACCACCGAAACAGAAGCCCGGGCCTGGCTCGCCAGCGCCGGTTGACGACACTGCGGCCGTCAGGTCTGACCGCTTCGCTTCATCGTCACGAATGTCTCGGCCTCGATGCGCCAGACGCCATCCATTTCGCAACGCCATTTGGCGAAATAGCGACCGGAATAGCGGATGGCGAGGCCATCCGTGGACCAGGCCCCCTTCCAGCGCCCGGTCTCGGCGGCCAGATGGGCATCCTCACACACTTCGATGCGAGACGGGGTGCGGACATAGCTGACATCCGGCATCTGGCTGAAGATCGACGCCCAGGCGTCCAGCTGTGCCGCGCGGCCGGTGATCAGCTGGGCCTCGTCGCCGGGGACGAGAACCGCATCCTCGGCAAGGTGTGTGGCGATCACTTTCAGCGCCCGGCTCTCCAGCGCGGCATTGAAGTCCGCCCGCGCGGTCGCAATGGCGCGCGCGGCCGCCTTGTCTCCGAGCAGCTGGGTATCGGATTTTGGCGATCGAGCCATCAGCCCGCCAGGGCAGCGCGGATCGCCGCCAGCCCGTCATCCGCCTTCGCCCCGTCCGGCCCGCCTGCCTGCGCAAAATCGGGCCGTCCACCGCCGCCCTTGCCACCGACGGCCGCCGCACCGGCCTTGACCAGATCAACAGCGACCAACCGGTCCATGAGGTCGTCGGTGACGCCGACCGCGAGAGCCGCCTTGCCATCATTGACGCCGATAAAGGCCGCGACACCAGAGCCCATCCGGGCCTTGGCCTCGTCGATCAGGCCGCGCAAATCCTTGCCGCCGACGCCCTCGACCACGCGGCCGATGAAGTTGACGCCATTGATGGATTCCGGTCCGGCCGGAGCGCCGGCCGCGCCGCCGCCCATGGCCAACTGCTTCTTGGCTTCGGCCAGCTGGCGCTCCAGTTTCTTGCGGTCATCGACCAATGCAACGACGCGGGTCGCGAGATCAGAGGGCGAGGCCTTGATTGCGTCCGCAGCAGCGCGCCCGAAACCGATCTGCTCTTCCATGTAAAGACGCGCGCCCTCGCCGGTCATCGCTTCAATCCGGCGGATGCCGGACGACACGGCTGTCTCGGCGACAATCTTGAACAGGGCGATATCGCCGGTGCGCTCGACATGGGTGCCGCCGCACAACTCGACCGAATACGGGACGTCTTGATCCGCCAGGCCCTGGCCCATGGCCAGCACGCGGACAGTGTCGCCATATTTTTCCCCAAACAGCGCCAGGGCTCCGGCCTCGATAGCAGCGTCCGGCGTCATTTCACGGGTGGAGACCGGCGAATTCTGGCGGATCACCGCGTTGACCTGCGCTTCGATGGAAGCGATCTGAGCCGGGGTGACAGACTTGTTGTGGGAGAAGTCGAAGCGCAAGCGGTCCGGCCCGACATGCGAGCCCTTCTGGGTCACATGGGCACCGAGCACGTCACGCAGCGCGGCGTGCGCCAGGTGGGTGGCCGAGTGATTGGCCCGGATCGCGGCACGCCGCGGGGCGTCAGCATCCAGCTCTGCTGAGTCGCCCAAGGTAATTTCACCCTTGGTCAGGACACCGATATGGGCGTGCATGTCGCCGCCACGCTTTTGCGTATCCTCCACGGTGAAGACCGCACCATCCGCAAAGCGTATCTCGCCGCTATCGCCGCATTGGCCACCGCTCTCGCCGTAAAAGGGTGTCTGATCAAATACCAGCTCGGCCCTCTGGCCGCTGCCCAGCGCCTTGGCTTCCTTGCCACCGGAGACGATTGCCACGAGACGCCCTTTGCCACCTGTGCCGGCATAACCGGTAAACGCCGTTGCGCCGACCTTGTCGTGTACGGCGAACCAGACGGCATCGGGAGCGGCGTCGCCGGAGGAAAACTTGCTCGCACGGGCGTCGGCGCGTTGCTTGGCCATCGCGGTGTCAAAGCCGGCCTCGTCCACGGTCATGCCTTTGGCGCGCAAGGCGTCCTGGGTCAGATCAAGCGGAAAGCCATAGGTGTCATAAAGCTTGAAGGCCGTTGCCCCGGCGAGGGCATCGCCCGCCGCCAGACCGGCCGTTGCCTCTTCCAGCAGCGAGAGGCCGCGACCGAGCGTGCGCTGGAAGCGTTCTTCCTCGACCTGTAAAGTTTCCTCCAACAAGGCCTGGGCGCGCACCAGTTCGGGATAGGCATCGCCCATCTCGGCCTTCAGGGCTGCGACCAGTTTCCACATCACTGGCTCGCTCGCTCCCAGCAAATGGGCGTGCCGCATGGCCCGGCGCATGATCCGGCGCAGCACATATCCACGGCCCTCATTGGACGGGGTCACGCCATCGGCCATCAGGAAACAGGACGAACGCAGGTGATCGGCGATCACACGGTGGCTTGCCAGAGCGTCGCCCCGGGCCTTCACGCCCAGCGCTTCCTCGCCTGCCGCGATCAGATTTCGGAACAGGTCAGTCTCGTAATTATTGTGCTTGCCCTGCAGGATGGCTGCGATGCGCTCGAGGCCCATACCGGTATCGATCGAGGGTTTGGGCAGGTTGATGCGCTCGTCCGGGCCCAATTGCTCATACTGCATGAAAACGAGATTCCAGATCTCGATAAAACGATCACCGTCCTCGTCCGGAGACCCCGGCGGGCCCCCGGCAATGGACGGGCCGTGGTCGAAGAAAATTTCAGAGCAGGGGCCACAAGGGCCGGTGTCGCCCATCGACCAGAAATTGTCCGAGGTTGAAATCCCGATGATGCGGTCGTCTGACAGACCGGCGATCTTGCGCCAAAGGGCCCGGGCTTCATCGTCCTCGGAGTAGACAGTGACCAGCAGCTTGTCGGCCGGGAGGCCGAATTCGCCTGTCACCAATCGCCAGGCGTGGCTGATCGCCTCTTCCTTGAAATAGTCGCCAAAGGAAAAATTCCCGAGCATCTCGAAAAAGGTGTGATGGCGGGCCGTATAGCCGACATTGTCGAGGTCATTGTGCTTGCCACCGGCACGGACGCATTTCTGCGAGGAAGTCGCTCTCGGGGAGGTCCGCTTTTCCTGCCCGGTGAATGCGTTCTTGAAGGGCACCATGCCGGCATTGACGAACAGAAGCGTCGGATCGTCCTGCGGAACCAGGGGCGCCGATTGCACGACCTCATGATCGTGCTTGGCGAAATAGTCGAGGAAAGTGGCACGGATGTCGCGCAGGCTGGCCATGATGTCCGATCCCGTCGGCTGGAGGTCGCGTGGCCGCATTCCGGCGGACACAAGTGTTTCGTCGTCTGACATATAGAAACGGGTGCCCGGCCTAGCCAAGCACCCGTTCCCAATCAAGCTGCGATTCTTCGACAAGTGCGACGAACCGGCAAGAGGCCGCGGTCTCGCCCCGCACACCTCAGCCCGGGAACAGCCCGCGAAACTCGATCAACGCCACGACGACAAAAATTAGGGCCAAGGGCAGGACGACGAACATCTTCAGGAAGCCGACCACGCCCTGTACCGAAAAACGAACCCAGCTCTGGTCTGCGGGTTTGCGCGAACTCAGCAGATAGCCGGCAAGCACCAGACAGCACGTCATGGAAACCAGAGCCAGCATCGCGCCCCCGACTGGCCCCAGAAATCCGAACACCATATCCGCCAGGAACAGCGCCAGTGAGACCAGGGTAAGGAGAGCAACATTCTTGCGAAGCGCCAAATTGCCGAATGTGTGTGGGTGACGGTCCATGATTGGACCCTTGCACCGCACACATCATCCTACAAGTCCGGGCCTGGACAGCCTTGCATCGTATCGGCCCTAGCCGGCCGCGGTGTCTTCCCCGGCCAGATCCGGCCCGGTCAGCATCTCGTCAGCGATCAAGCCGGCATTGGCGCGAACCCGAGCCTCGATTTCGGCGGCAATATCGCCATGTTCCAGCAGGAATTGGCGGGCATTTTCACGACCCTGACCGATCCGCTCGGAATTATAGGAATACCAGGAGCCGGACTTCTCGATCACATCGCCCTTGACGCCAAGGTCGATGAGCTCGCCCATTTTCGAGATGCCCTCGCCATAGAGGATATCGAATTCAACCTCGCGGAATGGTGGAGCCACCTTGTTCTTGACCACCTTGACCCGGGTCTGGTTGCCGATCACCTCGTCACGATTCTTGATCGCGCCGATGCGGCGAATATCAAGACGCACCGAAGAGTAGAACTTCAGGGCGTTGCCGCCCGTCGTGGTCTCAGGCGAGCCGAACATGACGCCGATCTTCATCCGGATCTGGTTGATGAAGATGACCAGGCAGTTCGACTTCGAGATCGAGCCGGTCAGCTTGCGCAAGGCCTGGCTCATGAGGCGGGCCTGAAGACCCGGCAGGCTGTCGCCCATCTCGCCTTCCAGCTCGGCGCGCGGCGTCAGGGCCGCCACGGAGTCGATCACCAGGATATCGATGGCACCGGAACGCACAAGCGTATCGGCGATCTCCAGCGCCTGCTCACCCGTATCCGGCTGGGAGATCAGCAGCTCACCCAGGTCGACGCCCAGCTTGCCGGCATAGATCGGGTCGAGCGCGTGCTCGGCATCCACGAAGGCCGCAACACCGCCCGCCTTCTGGGCTTCGGCAACCGTGTGCAGGGCCAGAGTCGTCTTGCCGGAGCTTTCAGGACCGTAGATCTCGATGATTCGCCCCTTCGGCAGACCGCCTATGCCCAAGGCGATGTCGAGACCCAGCGAACCGGTGGAAATCGTCTCGATTTCCATCGCCGGCTTCTGGCCCAGCTTCATGACCGAGCCTTTGCCAAAGGCCTTGTCGATCTGGCTCAGCGCCGCCTCGATCGCCTTTTCCTTGTCCATGTTCTTTTCGTTCTTCACGAGTCGAATCGCGCCCTTGCTCATAGCCTTCATCCCTTATTTCACGCCCCTCAGGTGCGGGCAACTGACTGCTGATGTACCAATTTTGTTCCGGGAACACAAGCGGAACATTTATGGTTAACAAAACGGAACAAAAACCGATCATTCCGACCGACAATGATTTGTCTTTCCGACCCGGCGGCACTAATTTGGACCGATGACGCAAATCCTGAAAACGTTGCGCGCCAGTCTGAACGGCGCCCCGCATCTGGTTCGGTCCCTGGCCTTTTTGCTGCTCGCCCTGCCTGTCGGCTGCAGCGGACCGCCGCCCGCCCCGGAACCCGATACACTTGCGTTGATTCGGGAGCGGGGTGAGCTGATTGTTCTCACCCTGAGCGGCCCGACCAGCCATGTCGAAGCGGATGATGGACCTGCCGGCTACGAAGTCGACCTCGCCAACGCGTTCGCTGACAGTCTGGGCGTGACCGCACGATTTGAAGTCACGGCCTCCCTTCCGCAATTGTTCGAGGCACTGGCCGCTGGCGACGGCCACATCGCGGCGGCGGGCCTGACGCTGACGCCTGACCGCGCGGAGCGACTGGCCTTCTCGCCGGTCTACAAGTCGGTGACCGAGCAGCTGGTCTGTCGTCGCGGCGGCATCAGCCCGACGCGGCTGGGCCGCCTGCCGGATGCTGACATCGTTGTGCTGGAAGGCTCCAGCTATGAGGACACATTGCGGGCGATCGGCGAAACCCATCCGGCGCTCGAATGGCGGACGCGACCGGGCGGCTCGGCAATGCCCCTGCTGGAGGCCGTGGATGACGGGCGGGCCGACTGCACGGTGGCGGACAGTCACCTGGCGGACTTCGCCCGCCGCCGTCACCCCGAGCTCATCGTGGCGCAGGACCTGACCGGGGAGCAGCCCCTGGCCTGGGCCTATGATGCCCGCGTCGATGGCCTGGGAGACGCCCTGACCGCCTGGTTCGCCGCGGCTCACGCGAACGGTCTGCTGGAGGCGCTCGACGAGACCTGGTTCGGACGTTTCGGCGATTATGACTATGTCGACGTCGCGCGCTTTGTCCGCCGGGTCGAGAACCGCCTGCCGCGATATCGCAGCCTGTTCGAGGAGGTCGCGGACGAACTCCCGTTCGAATGGGAATTGCTGGCGGCCCAAGCCTACCAGGAATCACATTGGGACCCGGACGCCGTGAGCGCCACCGGGGTGCGTGGCCTGATGATGCTGACCCTGTCGACCGCTGACCGGGTGGGTATTGAGGACCGCACCGACCCCCAACAAAGCATCCTCGGCGGCGCGGCCTATCTTGATGATCTTTATGAGCGTGTACCGGACAGCGTGACGGGGCCGGACCGGCTCTGGTTTGCCCTGGCAGCCTATAATGTCGGCATGGGCCACATGTATGATGCCCGACGACTCGCCGAAAGACTTGGCCGCGACAAGGACAGTTGGGAAGACCTCGCTGAAACCCTGCCCTTGCTGTCCGATCCGGAGCACTACACGACGCTTCGCTATGGCTATGCGCGCGGACATGAGCCGGTGCGCTACGTCGCCAAGATCCGGGAATACCGGGCCTTGCTCGCCGCCCAGGACCTGTAGCGGCAGCTGCAATGGCGTGGACCGGCCAGGCCTTTGCGACATGTAGCAGGTAGCAGGCAACAGGCGACAGGCGACAGGCGACGGGGAACAGGCAGAAAAAAGGGCGCCGCCCATCGGGTGCGCCCTTTTCAATGCCGATTAGTGGAGACTATCCGTCCTAGCGACGGCGACGGGCCACCCGGTCGATCTCGGCCTGGACCTTCTCATCGACGATCGACGGCAGGTTCGAGTCGAGCCATTCCTTCAACATCGGACGCAGGAGAGCTCGCACCACGCCTTCCAGCGTGCGCCCTTCCTCGTCGGAGATCCGGATATTCTCGGCCAGGGTATGGAAGGAGCCCATCGCGGCGGCGGCGGCGGGCTCGCTCATGATGCCGTCAGCCGTTTCATCCGCCAGGGCATCAAAATCGATCTCGGGCTCGGGCTCGGCCATGACCGGCTCGGGCTCCGGCTCGGACTCGGGCTCTTCGCGATCAACGATCATCAGATCATCATCAACCGCCATCGGATCGGTGCCCTCGTCTCCGGCATCGACGAGTTCGGTCAGTTCCAGCACATCATCACCGCCGGCATCGGCCACCGGTTCGTCGAACATCGCGTCGACATCGTCCTGGCTTTTCGGTTCATCGTCAGCCGGCGCAGCTTCGGCTTCGGCCTCGGCTTCCGCTGGTGCATCCTCATCGTCTTCATTGATGATGCGGCGGATCGAGGAGAGGATTTCCTCCATCGACGGTTCGTTTTCAGCGGCATCGGCCATGAGCGCCCAATTCCTTGTCTTCGGTCAGCGTCTGCAGAGCTTCACTGCAGCCCGGATCCATGATCGGCAACGGCAATCTGCCTCCGGCAGCTTCCCGTATCACGCGAATAAACCGGGCCGGAACTCGCCTGTCCAGCCCGTGACTCTGCGAAAACCCTAGTCCCAGGGCGTTAAGTCAAGGTTAGGGAAGCGCGATTCGCGGGAATCGGCCGCTGCCGCATCATAGATATCCACATCCAGCCCGAGTCGCTCGGCCGAAGCCAGGCCCATGGCCTGCAACAAACGATAGCCGGCAACGAAGCTGTCACGCTCGGCCGTCACGAATGTCAGTCGCGATTCCAGCAGCTCCTGCTCGGCATTGAGAACGTCCAGCGTGGTGCGGATGCCGACGAATGCCTCCTGCTGGACACCATCGAGCGCAATCTCATTGGCGCGCACGGCCTGCCGGCTTGATTCGATCACGGTGAGCGAGGTCACATAGCCGTACCAGGCATTGGTGACGGCTTCGGTGACCTGGCGGCGGGCTTCCCGGACCTGGTGGCGGGCCTGTTCTTCCTGGGCGACAGCGGCGCGAATGCGCGAGCGGTTCAGCCCGCCGGTGAAGATCGGCACCGACACCTGCCCCATGATCGAGGCGCTGTCGCGAACATCACCAGAAAAGCTGGAGTCGCGGGCCGACGACGCCGAAGCGGTGAGCGAGACCTCGGGCCGCAATGCGCCACGGGCGATACGAATGGCGTGCTGAGACGCCTCTTCACTATATCGGGCGGCCAGCAATTGCGGGCTGTTGTCGAATGCGTATTCCGCCGCATCGGCCAGATTGTCCGGCAGGCTGGGTAGCGCCGGCGGCGCGCTCAGTGAGGCGGCCGGCTGCCCTGTCACCCGCTCATACGCGGCCCGGCTGGCAGCGAGCTGCGCCTGGGCCGCAGACAATTGCGCCTGCGCCAGGGACAGGCGGGCTTCGGCCTGTGACACGTCGGTCCGGGTGATCTCGCCGACCTCGAAACGGTCGCGCGCAGCCCGCAATTGCTGGGCCAGAACTTCAACATTGTTCTGGCGGATCTCGACGACATTGCCGTCGCGCCGAACGTCCATGAAAGTGGTGACGGCTTCGATCAATACAGTCTGTTCGGTGGCCCGAAGTGACTCGCGACCGGCCATGACAACCGCTGTTGCCTGATCGATGGCGCCATCGATCCGTCCGCCGCGATAGATGGGCTGGCTGGCTGATAGTCCGAAATTCTTCGGCGTGGCGTCCGATTCGAAGCTGTAGGTGGTATTGGTGATTGCGGAAAAGCTCTCGGCTTCCGAGTGAGACCGCGTGATCGAGGCCGAGGCAGAGACTGTCGGCAGACGTCCGGCTTGTGCCTGGACGCGGCCCTCGTCCGTCGACCGCAGGCGGGCCCGCTCGGCCTGAAGGGTCGGATTGGAATTGTAGGCCAGCGCCAATGTCTCCTCCAGCGTCTGGGCCTGAACCGTACCTGCCAGCGCCAGTGCCGATGCACCGGCAGCCAGCACAAGCGCAAAACTCTTCAATCGCGACATTACAAACCCCTCTGGTCACGCCGGCCTCAAGCCACCGCCCTTTCGTCTCATACTAACGCGTCGCGCCGCCCGATCCAGTGCTGACGGCGCGGCAGCCGAATTTCCGGCCACGCGCTTGCCACGCGAGCATATAGGCACTTCCACACTAGAATTGAACACCGTTCACTCTGATATTTTTGTAACCTGCCTCGTGTTCTGGCGGCCGGCGACACTCCATCACAGGACATGACACGCGCAGCCAACCGAAATCCGTTGCCGGGCGGGTGTGAAAAATCAGAGGATGAAACCGGCTTCCAGCTGGAAGCCCGGCAGCGATGAGACATGGGCATCGAACACCACCCGCTCGCCAATTCCGGCTGCGGATCGCGTAAACACGGTCGCCTTGCCAACCGGCCCCTTGCGAATAACGGCGACCAGGCGTCCGCCCGGTGCCAGTTGATCGAGCCAGGCCTGCGGTACGGAATCAACTGCCCCATTGACGAAGACCACGTTATACGGCCCCTGCTTGGCCACACCCGCGGCGAGATCGCCTTCGATCACGACGGCATTGTCCGCGCCGACATCCGACAACAGACCGGAGGCCCGTGACAGGCTGTCCTCATCGGATTCAAGACCGACGACTGTTCCCGCCATGCGCGCCAAGATCGCCGTGGAATAGCCCCGTGCACAGGCAATATCGAGGACCAGCTCGTGCGGCTGGATGTCGGCTGCATGAACCAGTTTGGCAAAATCCCGCGGGCGCATCAGCATGCGCGCATCGCCGACCTGGACCTGCGCGTCGGAATAGGCCGACGCGCGCCGTGCACGCGGCACAAAGAGGTGGCGCGGAATGTCGAGGAAGGCAGCGATCAAACGCCGGTCGGTGACATCGGACGGCCGGATCTGGCAATCCACCATCTGCTTGCGCGCGGTCTCGAATTCGCTCACGAGTCTCTCCCTGTCCAGGCCCGGTTCGGATAGTGTTGGCGCTGATATATCCCGGCATTGCGCGCCCCGGCAAGCATGCCACTGCGTGCGCGGCGAAATGCCCCTGGGGCCGCGGTTCCGGGATCGAAACATATATGCCTGCCAAAGAGGTGACAAAGCCGGATTGCTCGCACCGCGCGACAGCGCTATAGCTCCCGGCTCACCAAGCTTGGCACCGTGGCGGAGTGGTGACGCAGCGGATTGCAAATCCGTGTACCCCGGTTCGATTCCGGGCGGTGCCTCCAAGCCTTCCCCCCGACATGACAGGACTAACGCCCGTGCGTCACCAGGCGATGGGTTCCGCGTTGTGGCCAGGGAAACGGCCGCCGACAGACTTGCGTTCGACATTTGAAATGATCGTACGAGCCGGAGCCATGCCCTCCCCCGGCGTATCCTGATCGCTTGCTGATCAGCAAGAATGAGAGCGCCTCGCGCAGGACGGCCCATAAATCGCTTGTCAGCCAGCAGGCCGTATCCGGTTCTTCAGCTCAAGGGTGAAACCGCGAAGCGGCGCCTGCGGCGCCCTTGACCTGAAGAACCGGATACGGCGAACTCCCGGCAAGCGGTTTATGGCGGGGTTTGCGCCGCAGGCGCGATAGGCGACATGGATCGCGCCAGCCGATTTTCTCTACGGATAGGCCTTCGGCAGCGGTGACCAGGCATCAACGCGACACCTCAAAACGCGATCGACTCGCCCTTGTGATCAAAGAAACCACCGGTATCCGCGGCCGTCAGACCGTCAATGACCGCGAGAATGTCGTCCGCCGCCTCGCCGGCCGGGCGCACGTCCAGCCCCGATTTCGAGAAAGGCTGGGACAGCGGCGTGTCGACGGTTCCCGGATGCAGGGCAACGCAGACGGCTTCCTTGCTGCGCCGGCCCAGCTCGATCGATGCACCGCGCACCAACTGGTTGAGTGCCGCCTTGGAGGCGCGATAGCTGTGCCAACCGCCCAGCCGGTTGTCGGATATCGACCCGACCCGCGCCGACAGGGTGGCGAAGACGGAGCGGCCGTCCCGGGGCAGGAGCGGCAGGATGTGGCGCATGAGGATCGCCGGACCGATGGCGTTGATCAGGAAGGCCTTGCTCATATGGTCAGGGTCTAGGTCACGCAGGCTGCGCTCCGGGCCGAACCGGTCGTCATGCAGGAAACCGGTCGCGTCGATGACCAGACGGATCTCGCCGGGCTGCTCGGCCAGCCAGCCTGCAGCGCGCTCGACCGATCCGATGTCGGTGAATTCAATTGCCGGGTCTGATTGTCGCGACAGGCTGATCACCCGGTCATAAGCGCCCTGTTGTTCGAGCGCCTCGACCAGCGCCGCACCAATGCCACCCCGCCCTCCGATCACCACCGCCAATTTCGTCATCACCCTGAACCTCTCGTCCTGCCATCCAGACTGGTCTGTCCCGGCCTGTCATACGTAGTCCGAACGTCACTGGATGATGGAGCCCGGCATGACTGACCTTGTTTTGGTGCTGGGCGACCAGCTTTCCCCCGACCTGCCCAGCCTGCGCCAAACCGCGCAGGACGAGGCTGATATCCTGATGGTCGAGGCGGTCAGCGAAACAGAATATGTCTGGCATCACCGCAAGAAGATCGTCCTGGTCCTCGCCGCCATGCGCCATTTCGCGGCCGAACTGGAAGCGAGGGGACGGCGGGTAATCTATCACCGGCTCGACCAGGCGAGGCCTTGCACCAGTTTCACCGATGCGGTCGAACTGGCGCTGGCGGAGGGGGCATACAAGCGCATCATCCTGACCGAACCGGGCGAGTGGCGACTGCGCGAGGAGTTCGAGGGCTGGCAGGACCGCTTCGATGTGCCGGTGGTGATTGTCGAGGACGACCGGTTCATCTGCAGCCATGACCGCTTCGACCGCTGGGCCGAGGGGCGCAAGCAATTGCGGATGGAGTATTTCTATCGCGAGATGCGGCGCGAGACAGACCTGCTGATGGACGGCGACAAGCCGGCTGGCGGCAAGTGGAATTACGATGCAGAGAACCGCAAGCCAGCCGAATCCGACCTGTTCCTGCCGCGCCCGCACGCCGTCGAGCCGGACCAGACGACACAAGAAGTGCTCGACCTTGTGGCTTCACGCTTTCCTGATGGGTTCGGCGATATCGAGCCATTTCGCTTCGCCGTGACGCGGGTCGGGGCCGAGGCAGCGCTGGACCATTTCATCGACACCGCCCTGGCCGACTTCGGCCACTACCAAGATGCGATGCTGGCCGGCGAAGCTTTTCTCTATCACTCGCTTTTGTCGGCCTACATCAATATCGGACTGCTAGACCCGCTCGCCGTCTGCCGCCGGGTCGAGGCGGCCTGGCGCGCCGACAAGGCGCCGCTGAATGCGGCCGAAGGCTTCATCCGCCAGATCATCGGCTGGCGCGAATATGTGCGCGGCATCTATTGGCGCGAAGGGCCGGACTATGTCCGCCGCAACGCGCTCAACGCAAAACGCCCCCTGCCCGATTTCTACTGGTCGGGCGAGACCGACATGGCCTGCCTCGCCGCCACGATCGACCAGACCCGCCGCGAGGCCTATGCCCACCATATCCAGCGCCTGATGGTGACCGGCACTTTCGCCATGATCGCCGGCATCGATCCGTACGCCGTGCACGAATGGTATCTCGCCGTCTATATCGACGCCTTCGAGTGGGTCGAGGCACCCAATGTGATCGGCATGTCGCAATTCGCCGATGGTGGGCTGCTGGCCTCCAAGCCCTACGCTGCCAGTGGTGCCTATATCGACCGCATGTCGGATTACTGTTCCGGCTGCCGTTTCGATGTGAAGGACAAGACCGGGCCAAACAGCTGCCCGTTCAATTCGCTGTACTGGGACTTCCTCGACCGCAATGCCGACACCTTGCGCGGCAATCCGCGGCTCGGCCCGGTCTATCGCAACTGGGACCGGATGAGCGATGACAGACGCCAAGCCTATCGCGACCGGGCCCGCGACGTCCTCGACACGCTCTAGCTCAGCGCGCCCGACGACATCGCTGCGAGCAAAATCTCACCTCATTCCAGACCAACGCCCATTTGCGACGCCACTCGAAGGGGCGCCCGCAAGCGGCACAGGTTTTGGCGGGCTTTGGTGTTCGCTTGGACTGGCGGCTCATCAAGCCGGAGATAGGGCCCGGCGCGTCACGGGAAAGTCAGACCTCGTCGGCCTGGCGTCCGGTTGGCACCCCTGCCTTGTCGAGCTCGGCGTCGAGGCGGCCGGTCAGGAAACAGCCATACATGCGGTAATCGGCAACCAGCGACCACAGCGGATAGGTGAAGGTCGCCGGCTTGTTGCGCTCGACGAAGGCATGACTGACCCAGGCGAAGAAATAGCCCGAGACCGGAACGGCGGCCAAAAGCCACCAGGTCTGTGTCACCAGCGCGTAGATCAAGACCGCAATGGCCAGGGTCGAGCCGACAAAGTGCCAGGTACGGGTCCAGGGCTTGGCGTGCTCTTGCAGATAGAAGGGCCAGAAGGACTGGAATGTGGCGTGCTCGCGCATGGTCATCTCCGGTGATTCGCCCGCCCGGTGCCCGGACTGGCAGTTCGCAAAGCCCTGACCGGGCCGGGTCATGGTGAATGAATCGTCTCGACTTATCCACGCATTTCCATGAATCCATTAGGAATTCGGCAATGACGATAAACCAAATGCCTAATTTGGCCTCACCCATTAACCCGTCCTTAAGGGTTCAGGCCCGATTTTAGGGGCGTCTTCCCGTGAAGACACCCCACCATCCACCCAATGCCTTTTCGGGAGCCCTCGCGGCTCCCGATTTTTTTTTGCACACAGTTTGCGCTTCTTGCGCAGCAGGGTGCTTGCGCCCGGAGCAAAAGCTCTGATAAAAGCCGGGCCTCGCTTGAGAGACGGTATTCCTCGGTAGCTCAGTTGGTAGAGCAGGTGACTGTTAATCACCGGGTCGGCGGTTCGAGCCCGTCCCGAGGAGCCACTCTCGAGAGACACCCCTGAAAAGGGGTCGACAAGCCCGCCACCCGGCGGGCTTTTTCGTGGCCGAAACGCCCTACTCCAACCGCTCGTCCAACGCTCGCGCCGCCTGGAAAAAGCGCTCCCGCAATTCGCCGGCATGCGGATTGTGACGCTCGATGGCGCGGAACAGCTCATCGCTGTCGCCGGCGACCAGATCCGCGGCCTGTTTGAGCAGGTCATAGCTGCGCGTCGTGTAGGGCGCGGTCGGCAGATCCAGGTCGGTGATGACCTTTGACACCAGATGGGTCAGCGCCTGCACGCTGGCCATGGTGCGGTCATGGGTATCGGCGTCAGAGATGTGAACGTGCAGACGCAGATCGTCGCGCAGAAAGTCGGCGACGCAAGACGAATCAACGCCCGGTTCGGGACACAGGACGATAGACTGGCCTTCCAGACCGCCTGCCGCACTTTGCGGTCCGAACAGCGGGTGGGTGCCCAGGATGCACGTTCCGGTCGGCAAATGCGCCCGCATCGCCGCCATCGGCTTGAGCTTGACCGAAGCCACATCGAGGACCAGCGCGCCCTCCGGCAGGTGCGGGGCGATCTGTTGGCAGGCCTCCGCGATCAGTTGGACGGGCACCGCGAGGATGACGACCGGCCGCGATGCTGCGTCGGCCAACGGGACACAGGCAATACCATCCATGTCCGCAATCGCCGGGTCATGGGCGACCAGGTCGAGATGCGGTGAGAGATGGGCTGCTGCGAGGCGTCCGAACGCACCCAGGCCAATCAGGCCGACAGCGGTCGTGTCGCTCATGCCGCAACCTCGCGTGCCCTGGCCAGCGCTGCGACAACGCGGTCGACTTCACGCGATCCGCGCCATATCCGCCAGAAGAGGTAGAGAATTCCAACCGACACAAGGCTCGCAGTTGCCCGATAGATGACAACCAGACCGGAAACCACAAGATTGGCCGGATTGTTTTCGAGCGGGGCAAAACCCAATCCGAACACTTCCGGCACATCGCCAAGCGCGCCGCGAAAGACCTGGTCTGCGAGGAATGTGAGGATAGCGGGAATGGAGGCCGGATACCCTGCGGCACCGGCAACCGGGTCGGCATAGCCGGGCAGCAGCCAGTTGTGCGACCAGATGATCGTGAACAGCAGCAAAGACGGCCCACCAATCCCGAGGACAAGCAGGCCGGCCGCACGCAAAAAGGCTTGGGCACGCGCTTTGTCACGGGTCGCATGCAACTCCGCAATACGTCGGTCAATCGACTCGGGCCGCTTGGGCGCGCGGCCGGGTTTTCGCAGCAATAATTCGCTTTCCCGAAAGCCATCCAGAATCTTCAACTGGTGGCGCGCCAGTCCGACAAAGCCGACAAATCCGAGGGCCAATGCGATCCACGCATAGATACGCTGCGCCTCCACGGACGTCACCGCGCTGCCAAAGCCGCTGGCCCGAAAAGCCAGCCAACCATCCACAATCATGTCCATGAGACGCCCCCGCGCTGCTGTCGCCAGACTAGGCAGACGGACGGCAAAGACAATGTCTATTCGGGTCTATTCGGCGACCGGAACCGCTACAGGGCCGACCGTAGCGGCGGATACCGCCTCGCTCTGGCGGCGCCACATGTCGGCGTAGAGACCGCCGCGAGCGAGGAGTTCGTCATGGCTGCCGGTTTCGGCGACCCGCCCGGCATCGAGCACGAAGATCCGGTCAGCGCCGGCAATGGTCGACAGGCGGTGGGCGACGGCGATGGTGGTGCGCCCCGCGGCCACCTCGCTCAGGGCGGCCTGCACCTCGCTCTCGGTCTGGCTGTCGAGCGCCGAGGTGGCCTCGTCGAGAATCAGGACGGCCGGGTCTTTCAGGATCGCCCGGGCCAGACCGACCCGCTGTTTCTCCCCGCCGGACAGTTTCAGCCCGCGCTCACCGACCCGTGTCTCCAACCCGTCTGGAAGACCGGCGACAAAATCGCTGAGATGGGCCCGCTTGAGCACGTCGGCGATCTCGGCCTCGCTGGCCTCCGGCTTGCCATAGATCACATTGGCCCGCAGCGTGTCGTTGAACAGCACCACGTCCTGCGGCACCAGGCCCAGCGCATCGCGCAGGCTGGCCTGGGCAATCGAACGCAGGTCCTGGCCGTCGATCGAGACCGATCCCTGCTCGGGATCATAAAAGCGGAACAGCAGGCGCAACACGGTCGACTTGCCGGCCCCGGACGGCCCGCAAATGCCGACAAAACTGCCGGCCGGAATGTCCATCGACACACCGCCCAGCGAGCGCGAGCGGCCATCATGGGTAAAGCCCACATCGTCAAAGCGCACCGCACCGCCCTGAAGGGCCAATGGGCGGGCGTTCGGCGCGTCGGCGACATCGGGTTTCAGCGCCAGCGTCTCATAGACCCGCTCCATGTCGACCGCGCCCTGCTTGATCTCGCGATAGGCCCAGCCAAGGATGTTGAGCGGCTGGTAGATATTCATCAGCACCAGCGTCACCGCCGCCACATCGCCAGCGCCCAGCACGCCGTTGAACGCCTTCCAGCCGGCCGTCAGGGCCATCGCCAGCAGGCCGGCATTCATGATCAGCGCCTGCAGGCCGTTGAGCAGGGCGAGCGAGGACTGCGACTTCGCCGCCGCCCCGGCATAGCGCTTCATCGCGCCATTATAGGCATCGCTCTCGCGCTCTTCGGCGGCAAAGGCTTTCACGGTTTCGAAGTTGATCAGCCCGTCCACGGCACGGGCGGAGGCTTCATTGTCGGCATCATTCATCTGCCGGCGAATGCCGACGCGCCATTCGGTCATCGACCAGGTCAGCGCCATGTAGATGATGATGGTGACCACCGCGATGACCGCGAATTCCCAGCCGTAATTGGCGCTGAGCACAATCGCCGCCAGGGTCAGCTCGAACAGGGTCGGCGCGATGTTGAAGATCAGGAAGCGCATCAGGAAATCAACGGCGCGGGCGCCGCGCTCGATGATACGCTGGAGCGCGCCGGTTCGCTTGGTCTGGTGGTAGCCGATCGACAGGCCCTGGACATGGGCGAATGCCCGTACGGCGGTCAGGCGCTGGGCGTCCTGGCTGACCGGAGCGAACATGGCGTCGCGCAATTGCGGCGCACCGACCGAGAGGAAACGCGCCGCCGCATAGGCGATGAAGGCCAGGGTAAAGGTGGTCAGCAGGCCCGGCCACAAGGTGCTGGTCTGGCCCGCCTGCGAGGCCGGAGCATTGCCCGTCGCGTCAACAATCAGGTTGATGCCGTCACCGAACAGGATCGGCGCCGCCACCGAGAACAGCTTGGCAATGACGGTCAGGACCAGCGCCAGCCCCATGCGGAAGCGCCATTTCGCCATCTCCGGCGAGGCCAGCAACGCAAATAGCCGCCACATCGTCTTGCCGAGCGAGCCTTGCGGCGCTTGCTTGGCGTCTTCCGCGCTATCGGGAGCTGTCGGTTTCATTGTGGGCAGAGATAGGGCGTCGGTGACGCAAGCGCCAGAGGAGAGGCTGCGACCGCGGGCAGGCACCATCGCCGCCCATCCAAACACCACACCGCGCGTCATCCCACGGGGATCGCGCAGCGAGCATCCGGGGGGATGACCGTGAAGTATCGTAATTCGAAAGTCCGCGCGGTCGCTCAGAGAGCCCCATACAACGCTTGCCGGGAGCTCGCCTCAGGGGTTCTGCCGCGTCAAGGTGCATGCCCGCGTTGCGGCGCCGAAGGCGACCTTGACGCGGCTGAACCCCTGAGGCCCCTTGGCTGGCATTAGATGAATGAATGCCTGAGCGCTAACACGCGGCCCCTCGACATTCGGCTGGCGCGGTCCACGCTTCACAATCATAGCAAAGGACTTTCGACTCTGCCCCATCACCAATTCGTTGAACCCAGCCGTCACCGCTCAACCCCGCCTCGAAGCGCCAGACTTCGTCGTCAACAATCACTTGGCCCGTCAATCGGCAAGCCTGCCAAAGCTGTTCGTGGTGCCAGCGAGGACCGGATACCCTTTCACCGACCGAGACAAATTCGCGTGCGTGCGCGATCAGTGTCGCTTGATCGGTTTCGGTGCCGTTTTCGGTCGCGCAAGCACTTCCGACTTCGACCCATTCAACAGCGTCATCAGGCGGAAGCTCGATCACCCTACCCGTCTTCACCCGGTGCTTCGAGCACCTGTCCGGGATAGATCAGGTTGGGGTCGCGGATCTGGTCGCGATTGGCCTCGTAGATGACGGTGTATTGCACACCTTCGCCATACAGGCGCCGGGCCAGGCGCCAGAGCGAATTGCCCGGCTGCACAACAACCGAATTGGGCCCCATGTTGAGATCTTCCGCGGCGACGCGCTCGAACGGCAGAACGATTACGGCGCTGACCTGGCCATCCTCGTCGACCTGGTCGATCTGAAGGTCGTAGACACCCGGAGCCAGAAGCGCACCGGCCTGCAGGTTCCAGCGGCCATTGCGACCGACCGTGGCTTCACCGACCAGGGCACCATTGGCGAAGATACGCACCGTGGTGCCGGCATCGGCGCGGCCGGAGAAGATGACCGCACCGGTCTCGTCATAATCAACAGTTTCCAGAACCAGCGGGCCCATCTCGGAATTGGAGCAGGACGGGCATTGCCAGACACGGCTGGCCTCACCCGGACGGCCGACCACGACCAGCGGCGTCGGGCCGCGCTGTTCGGGGATGGATACGACAACAACCTGGTCGGACCGCAGCTCGCGTCCGTCCTGCGCGGTCATCAGCAGGGACAGCTCGACAGCGCCCGATGGCAGCGGGTCCTGCAGGATGATCGCCCACTCGCCACGCTCATCGATGAGCATGTGATCGGTGCGACCATCGCTGCTGTCAAATTCGAGCACGTCGTCATTGGCCAGAAGCCGGATCGAGGCGCCCGGTTCGCCGCGTCCAGCGATCACAGCCGTGCCGGCCGGCGCGACCCGAACGATGTCAAAGACCGGCGCCGCCAGCATGGCGGCGCTGGGGTCGGGCTCTGCGACCGTGCCAGCGGGGGACACAGGATTGCCGACGACCGGCCCGCCTGCGCTGTCCTCGACCGGCCCCGGACGATACATGATGAAGGCCAGCGCGGCGGCGATCGCCAGCGCGGCAAGGGCTGCAGCGATGATAAACGACCGCGTGGCGGTCATGGCCTGTCTCCTGTCATCCATCAGCCAAAGTACGAATATGTACTCCGGCGCTCAAGAACTGGATGCAATCCTCGCGCCGCCGACCTTCGGCAATTAGCATCCCGATCCGATAAAGCAAATATGAGTGATGTCACGATGGCAAAACTAAGGTCGATTGGTGTCTTCTGCGGATCACGGATGGGTGAACGCCAATCCTACGCCGACGCGGCGGCTGGGGTCGGATGCGCGATCGCGCAGTCGGGCTGCCGCCTGGTTTATGGCGGCGGCGATGTCGGTCTGATGGGGATCGCCGCCTCGACAGCCGCGGCGGAAGGCGGCGCGGTGCATGGCATCATTCCCGGCTTCCTGATTGCCCGTGAGGGCCATCTTGACGGCGTCGAGATCAAGATCGTCGAGACGATGAGCGAGCGAAAGAGCCTGCTCATCGCCGAGAGTGACGCCTATATCATCCTGCCCGGCGGCACCGGGACACTGGAAGAAGTGTTCGATGTCATCTCGCGCCAGCAGCTGGGCCTGCAGGACAAGCCGATCGTCTTTCTCAACACCGACGGATTCTGGGCGCCCTTCATCGACCTGCTCACCCATACGGTCCGTGAGGGCTTCACCCCGCAATCCCTGGCCGACCATGTCGAGCTGATTGACGACGCAGAGGTCGCAATCAAGCGCATCATCTCCCAGCTGGACAGGCAGGATTCGGCGAGGACCGAGAGCGCGGACTGATCAGTCCGCCTCTCCATGCGGGTCGAACACGTCCTCGATAGTCAGATCAAAGGCGCCGGCCAGAGCAAAGGCGAGCGTGAGAGACGGGTCGTGCTTGCCCGTCTCGACCGCATTGATCGCCTGACGGGACACGCCGACACGTTCGCCCAGCTCGGCCTGGCTCCAGCGGCGCTCGGCGCGCAGGACGCGGAGACGGTTCCTCACCGGTACACCACGTATTTCTGGAAACAGCCGACAAAGCCCCAGAGACCGATCAGGGCCGGGAAGATCCAGATCGTGGGGACGGGCGGAAGTCCAAGCGCCCCTTCCAGAAAGCCGTAGGCAAAGCTGCCAAAGCCCAAAAGCAGCGCCGAGATGATCATCGCTTCGGCCAGGATGCGCTGCTTGAATTCGTCCAGCGAGCGATAGAAGACGATCACCGCCCACAGGGCGAACAGGCCCGGAATGACCGGCAGCAGCGCGACAACGCCGCGGACCAGTGGGCCGCTCTCATTGGCGCCGAGCCAGGTCACCGAGCCGATCAGGACCAGCATGTAGGCCAGCATCGAGCCGCCGAAGCGGATCATGTAGAGGCGTGCGTTCTTCGCCATGATCAATTTTCCCCTTCAGGGCGCGCGATGACAACGCCCAACGCCGAGCGAAACAGGTCCGGCTGGTCGAGCATGATGAAATGGCGCGAGTCATCAACCCGCATCAGCTCAACCTGCGCCAGACCGGCATATTGGCCTGCATAGACAGATTCGAGTTGCTCCGCGCTCATCGGCGATCCCTCGCTCCAGGCGAACATCACCGTCACCGGCACCGACACTTGCGGCAGGACCGCGCTGTAATCCGAGCCCATCACCTCGCCCATGGCCGCGCTGACAACGGCCTGATCGGCCATTTCCATCCAGCCCATAACCCGCGCCTGACCGTCGGCTGTGATCGACTGCACCGGCAGACCTTGCCGCGACATGGCCAGGAATTGCTCACGCGGTGCTGCCGCCATCTGCGCCGACATGCCCGCCGCATAGGCGGACGCCTGCGCCTCGGTGATCGCCGGATTGAACAGGCGGGCAAAGAAGGGCGCGCTGTCGACCACGACAACCGCGCCAACATGATCCGGCGTCTGCGCGGCCACCTGCAGCGCGATCTGTGCCCCCATGGAGTGACCGACCAGCACCGCGTCTTCGATATTCTCGGCCTCCAGCCAAGCAGCCAGATCGGCCACCGCGCTGCCAACCACGCCAGCCTCACCGCGCGGGACCGCCGGGACGTCGCCGAACCCTGCCAGTGTCACGACATGGGCATCCACACTGTCGCGAAGGGTCGCGACGGTGTCGGTCCAGACCTCACCCGGTGTTGCCAGGCCAGGAATGAGAACCAGATCGCGGCCAGCGGGCGAACCCAAGCGCTCCACCTGCACCGACCCCGACATCACCGGATCGGGCCCCTGCCCGTCAGCCTGCGACCCGATGGCGCCGACCACGCTCGCCATCACAATTGCGATCCAGGCACCGATACTGATCTTTCCGTTCCCACCAGCTTTCATCATTTACTCCATCAGCTTTGCATGACTTAGTGTCATGTCAACCTGACACTACGGAGCGCGGAAGTCAAGGCAACCTGACAAAGTGATATGAAAACATGTCAAATTGTCAGGGCAAGGATGCTCGGCGCAACCCTGCCCGGGTTGTCATCCCTGATGAACGCCCGGCGAAGGCCGGGCGAAAGTCAGGGACCTATATGTGGCAGATAGTTGGGTCCCCGCCTTGCGTCCGGCCTGCGCCGGACATTCAGCGGGGATGACAAGACGCGTGAAAGCGCTGACCGAGCCGGAAGGCTAGGCCGCCTCACCCGCGAGACGCTTGAGCACCTTGTTCCGGCCGATCAGCGGCAGCAGGACGGCCATCTCGGGACCCCGGGCCTCACCGGTCAGCATCAGGCGCAGTGGCATGAAGAGTTGCTTGCCCTTGCGGCCGGTCGCTTGCTTGAGGGCATTGGTCCAGGCCGACCAGCTGTCACCATCCAGCTCGCCGGCGGGCAGGTGCTGCGCGGCGGCTTCGGCATAGTCCGCCTCTTCGATCACCGGCGTTACCGGACCGTCAATCAGCACGGCCCAGGCCTTGGCGTCAGCGAGGGTTTCCAGATTGGGACGCACGGCTTCCCAGACGGCTTCACCCTTGTCGGCCCCCAGAGCGGCCAGCTTCGGCTGGGCCACGGCATAGGGCATGCCGTGCAGCAGCTTGGCATTCACGCGCTTCAGCTCTTCATCATCAAAACGCGCCGGCGAGCGCGACAGCTTGCCCAGGTCAAAGCCTTCCAGAATGCCCTCGACATCGGCGAAGGCCTCGACCGGGTCCGAGGTGCCGATGCGGGACAGCAGCGACATGATCGCCATCGGTTCCAGCCCATCAACATCGCGCAGATCGGCAATGCCCAGCGAGCCCGTCCGCTTGGACAGCTTGCCGCCATCAGCGCCGACCAGCAGCGCCTGGTGACCGAAGACCGGGGCCTTGCCGCCGAGCGCTTCGAAAATCTCGATCTGGGCGCCGGAATTGGTGGTGTGGTCCTCGCCGCGGATGATGTGGGTGATCTCCGACTCGATATCATCCAGCACGCTGGGCAGGGTGTAGAGGAAGGAGCCGTCTTCGCGGATCAGGATCGGGTCGGACAGCGACGACGTCTCGATCGAGACAGGTCCACGCACCATGTCGTCCCACTGGACCGGATTGCCTGACAGCTTGAAACGCCAATGCGGCTTGCGGCCCTCGGCCTCGAAGGCGGCCTTCTCGGCGTCGGTCAGGTCCAGGGCGGCGCGGTCATAGACCGGCGGCCGGCCATTGGCCATTTGCAGGCGGCGTTTGCGGTCGAGATCCTCGCCGGTTTCATAACAGGGATAGAGCAGCCCCTTGGCTTTCAAGGTCTCGGCGGCGGCCTCATAGCGGTCAAACCGGTCCGACTGCTTGAAGGTCTCGTCCCAGGAAATGCCCAGCCAGGTCAGGTCGGCGCGAATGCCGTCCTCATAAGCCTGGGTGGAGCGCTCGACATCGGTATCGTCGATGCGCAGCACAAAGGTCCCGCCCGCCTTGCGCGCGAACAGATAGTTGAAGATCGCGGTGCGGACATTGCCGACATGAAGCTTGCCGGTCGGGCTGGGCGCAAAACGGACTTTGGTCATCGACGTGGAGCCTCACAGAGATTGAGGCGCAGGGCTTAGCGCTGTCAGGGCAAAGGGGCAAGCGGGGGGTGCGGATGGGGCCGCACCGACAGCCACCAATACACCCCGCCGCCAACCAGTCCGGTCGCTGCGAAGAAACCGGTCATCGGCAAGCCTTCCAGCCCGTAGGAGAGCGGCATGCCGAAGATCTGGATGGCGGCGCCGCCGGTCAGGGCGCCCATCAGCAGGTGAACGGGCAGGCCGTACCAGCCGCGCCAGCGTCGGATCCAGGTCAGGATCACCGTCGGGAGGGCGGTCAGGATCGCGATATAGCCGCCGATGAACAGGCTGGCCGGGATCAGGGCCTGCAGGAATTCGGCCTCGGCCTCGACGCCGCCTTCCGCCTCGATGACCGCCAGCAAGGCGAAGCCGATGACGACTGTCAGCCCGGACGCGACCGCGGCGGCCAGCCAGGCCAGGATATTGCGCATCGAGCCGGCGAGGCTCAGTGGCGGGCGTGTCGGTGTGGTCATGATGATCCCCTTCCCGGCCTTACTCTTATCAATCAAAGACATGATCCTGAACGATTTTCTGCGGCAGAGGATCATTCGGGCGAGGCCGCCCGGCGACGCGCCAATAAACCCAACCGCTGATGGCGCCGGCAAGGGCGAAACCTGCCACAGTCAGCCAACCACTCCAGCTGCCCCCCCTGGTTGTCGCCACCCCGCTTATCCCAACAATCAACGCGGCACCGAGACCGGCGCCACCGATCATGTCGGCAAGGGGACGGGGCCAGCGGATGGCGCGGATCACACTGGTCAGAATCAACGCGGGTATGGCTGTGAAGAAGGCCACGACAAAGCCGACGAGAAAGCCCAAGAACGGTGCGATCAGTATCGTGCTCAATCCGACCGCCAGCGCGTTTTCGACGACAATACCCTGGTACAGGCCAAACTCGAGCGAAACTGCCGCGCCCGCCACATAACAGGCAACCATCCAGGCCCCGATTGCCTGCAAGGGGTCCGCACCAAACGCTGTCTTCCAGATCGTCGTCATGCCTGTGCCCTCCCGAGCTCAATCTCTCCATCCCCTCTGCACGGGCCGGGTCTCCCGGCGGCCAGCCAGTAGGCCAGACCGCCAACGCCGCCGCTGAAGGCCGCGAACAATGTCAGGGCGATGCCGCGCGGACCGTCCAGAACCGGCCAGCCGAAGAGCTGGGCCAGTACCGCCCCCATCAAGGCCGCGGTGAGGAAGTCCGATGCGCCACGGCGCCAATGTGCGGCGCGTTCAGCAAGGACAAGGAGCGGCATGGGAATGGCGGTCAGAAAGGCCACCAACGCGGCATAGGCCAAGGCCCCAGGCAGAGCGCCGGCCAGCACGGCCAGAAAGCCCAGAGGTTCGCTCTGCCCGCCGGCAAGATCGGCGACACCGATTGCCCAGTACCCGGTCAGAGCCGTGGCCGCGCAACCGGTGAGCCAGGCGACCACCGGGCTGCATGTGCGGGGTGGCGTCACAGAGCCGGTCACGGCCCTGTCGGCACCCGCGCCCGGGGTGTTGCGGTTCGTCATGCGGTCAAGAACGACATCCCGCTGCGCCATCCGGACAGCGTTCCGGGCCAGCGTTCGCGGGAGCGTTCCGGGGAGCCTGCCATATGCGGTCATATCCACCTCCATTCGTTCTTTTCTGTTTTGACAGAAATAACCGACGTAACGAATGTGGCGGGGTGACGCAGGTGGTGGGGCTGGGCAGGCACTGTCAAAACCAACAACCGACAAGCCTTGTCATCCCCGTTGGATGTCCGGCAAAGGCCGGACGCAAGACGGGGACCTAACAGGTCGCAGCCACATAGGTCCCTGACTTGCGCCCCGCCTGCGCGGGGCGTTCATCAGGGATGACAAATATTGTGTGAGGCGGTGAGGCCGAAACCTAGTTCCGGAAGCGGTTGGTAATCGGATAGCGCCGGTCGCGGCCGAAATTCTTGGGGCCGATCTTGACGCCGGGCGGGGCCTGGCGGCGCTTGTATTCGGCGCGGTAGAGCAGGTTTTCGATACGCTTGACCTCAGCCTCGTCATGGCCGTCGGCGACCAGATCACGGACCGAACGCTCTTCCTCGATCAGACCGTAGAGGATGGCGTCGAGCACGTCATAGGGCGGCAGGCTGTCCTCATCCTTCTGGTCCTCGGCCAGCTCAGCCGAGGGCGGCTTGGTGATGATGCGCTCGGGGATGACCTGGCCGACCGGACCCAATCCGACCTGGTGATTGGCGGAATTGCGCCACCAGGCCAGCTCGAACACTTCCGTCTTGTAGATGTCCTTGAGGGCGTTATAGCCGCCATTCATGTCGCCATAGAGGGTGGCATAGCCGACCGCCATCTCCGACTTGTTGCCGGTCGACAGCACCATCGGGCCGAACTTGTTCGACAACGCCATCAGCACCACGCCGCGGGCGCGGGACTGGAGGTTTTCCTCGGTCGTGTCGGGCTTGGTGCCCTTGAAGGGCGTCGACAGGATGGCGTTGAAGGAGGCGATGGTCGGCTCGACATCGATGATGTCATAGCGAATGCCCAGCGCCTCGGCACAGGCCTTGGCGTCCTCGAAACTCTCCTGGCTGGTATATTTCGACGGCATCATCACCGCCCAGACCTTGTCGGCGCCCAGCGCGTCGACCGCGATGGCCGCCGAGATCGCACTATCGATCCCGCCTGACATGCCCAGTACGACGCCGGGAAAGCCATTCTTGCCGATATAATCGCCCAGGGCCCGGGTCATCGCCTTCCAGTCGGCCTCGAGACCTGACTTGACCGAAACGACCTGGCCACCGGCACCGAACCAGCCCTTGTCGGTGCGGACCCATTCGACGGCATCAATGGCTTCTTCAAAGGCAGGCAGACGCTGGACTTCGCGGCCTTCGCTGTCGCGCGAGAAGGAGGCGCCATCGAAAACCAGCTCGTCCTGGCCACCGACCTGATTGACGAAAATCATCGCCTTGGGTGAGGCCCAACTGTCAAACCAGCCGGAGAAAGCCTGTTTGCGTTCACGCTCGATCGTGCGGCGCCAGGGCGAGCCGTTGAGCGTGATGATCATCTCGGCGCCCTTGTCGATCAGCGCCTGAGGGACGTCACCCAGCCACAGGTCTTCGCAGATCGGCAGGCCCAGCTTTATGCCGCGCCATTTGACGATGTCGGGCATCGGGCCCGGCTCGAACACGCGTTTCTCGTCGAAGACCGCATAATTGGGCAGCTCGCGCTTGAAGCGCAGGGCGACCAGATGACCCTCATCCAGCAGGGCCAAGGCGTTGTGCAGGCGCTTGTTCTGCCGCCAAGGGAGGCCGGTCAGGATCGCCGGCCCGTCGCGGGTGATGGCTGCCAGCTCGTCGAGGGCAGACCGGCAGGCCTCCACCGCCGACGGTTTCAGGACCAGATCCTCGGGCGGATAGCCGAGCAGGAACATTTCGGGGAAGACGACCATGTCGCCGCCGCGCGTCTTCGCTTCAGCGTGCGCGGCGCGGGCCTTGGCCAGATTGCCCGCCACATCCCCGACGACCGGGTTGAGCTGGGCGGTGACGAGGATGATGCGATCTGTCATGGCCGCGATTTAGACCGCGCCGCAGGTCCCCGCAAGAGGGTCAGGAGCCGTAGCTCCGGGCGCCGTCGATGGCCCGTGCAGCGTCGAGCGCCCGCAATCCCGCGATTCCCGGTACGGCGACCGGCCCGCCATCCAGGACGGCTGCAATGAAGGCCGACACATTGGCACCAAGTGAATCCTTCGCGATCGGATCGTCCGCAAAATCCGGATTGAGATTGTAGGGTGTGGAATTCTCGAACGTCTTGGCGACGAAATCGATGTCCAGAACTCCGTTCTCGTACTCCACACGCATCTTGCGGTCGCGCTCGTGATGGACCCGACTGGCAGTCAGTTCGGCCTCGCAGCCATTGTCAAACACCAGGCTGGCACGGGCTATGTCGGGATGTCCGAAGCGACCCTCATCGACCTGTCCGGAAACCGTCTTCACCGCGCTGCCCGACAATGCGATCACCAGGTCCAGATCATGGATCATGAGGTCGAGGGTCACCGAAACGTCGAGGCAACGGTCGGATGGTGGGCCCATCCGGCTGGCCGTGATCTTCTTCGGCGTGGCATCAACCGCGAACAGGCCCATGGCGTTGAAAACGAAGCGTTCCTGATGACCGACCTGGAGCACACAGCCGTGCCGGGATGCCAGGGCAATCAGCTCCCGCGCCTCCTCGACCGACGCTGCAATCGGCTTCTCTACCAGGACATGTTTGCCGAGGGCCAGCGCCGTGGCGGCCGCTTCAAAGTGATGGACCGCCGGGCTGGCGACGGTGATGGCATCCACGCCTGACAGGAAATCGGCGAAATTGTCATAGGCCTTGACGCCATGCCTGTCGGCCAGCGCCCGCGCGCGATCCAGCTCCGGTTCATAGACTCCCACCAGCTCGACCCGCTCATTGGCCGCATATTTCGACGCATGGAAGCCGCCGAACACGCCGGCACCGACAACGCCGGTCCGCAGGATGCGAGAATTGGATGTCATGAACAAAAACCTCGATTGATGCCGCCGTGAATAGCGCTGCGGCTGTCACGATCAAGCACCCCATGCATCACCACTTGTTTCGGGCGATTGCAGGGCAGACGCTGCGATCGTCAGTCGCGAGGCCCAACAATCGCGGCTTGCACCACAACCGGCCCGGCCTAGGATACCGCCGAGACGGGGGGAAAGTGCGTGACGGAAACTCAAGGCGATCAGGACGGCCCTGGCAATCTGGAAGGCCCCGGCAAACGCGACGGCGATACGCCGCTGGATTCCCTTTCAATCGCGGTCTTCGATGTTGATGCGCGCATTTTCCGGACCATGCGCGACTATTTCCTCAAGCCGGTGACGGTCGCCACCGCCGGGATCGAGCGCGATTATGAGCGCTACCTGTCGCCGATCCGCGTCTTCATCGCGCTGTTCTCCTTCCAGTTTGTCGCGGCGGCCCTGTTCGGCACCCCGGTGACCGCGACGATCGAGTCGATGACAGCAACGGAACCCGATATTGATGTCGCGGCCTGGCTGACAACGACGCGCATGGAGTTCGACACGCCACTTACCCTGGAAAGGGTCGAGGCCGAGTTGAGGGCTGTCCAGTCGCTCACCTTGTGGCCACTCACCGTCCTGTCTTCCCTGCCCTACCTGATCGCGCTCAAGCTTTTCCGGCCATCGATTCCGACCTGGGGGCATGTGCAAATCTATCTTGCCGTCACCAATACCAGCTTCATTGTGATGATCGCCCTGATCCCGCTGCATACACTGGGCGGGACCGGCATGGCGGCCGGCATGGTGATCGCGCTGGCGGTGTTCTATATATATGCCGGCATATTGCTGGCCCGACTTTACGGCAAATCGGTCACCGCCCTGGTTTTGCGCCTCGCCGGACTTGTCGCCCTTTTACCCATCACCATGTTGATCACGATAATCGGTACCTACATCACGATCGACTGGGTACTGGAGCACTCATTCGGGCTGCACCTCCTGGCCCTGCTGTCGCCAGAGGCGTTTGCCGAACTATCCTCATCATAAAAATCACAAACGGGAGTTGGTTGATGAAATCGCGTGAAATCCATTTGAACGCCTATCTGAAGGGCGCACCGGATCCGAAATACTATGACGTCGTGGAAACGGACGTTCCCGCGCCCGGCGACGGGGAGGTCCTGGTCCGCAATCTCTACATCTCTGTCGATCCCTACATGCGCGGACGCATGAGCGGCATCCACACCTATATCGCCCCCTTCGGGATCGGCCAGGTGATGGATGGCGGCGCCGTCGGTGAGGTTGTCGAGAGCAATTTCGACGGGCTGAAGCCGGGTGACCATGTCAGCTCGATGCATGGCTGGCGTGAAGCCTATACGGCGCCGGGTGCCGGCCTGACCAAGATCGACACCTCGATCCTGCCGCCGCAGGCCTTCCTCGGCATTGCCGGCATGCCGGGCCTGACAGCCTATGTGGGTATCAAGCGCATGATCGACCTGCAGCCGGGCGAGACCCTGTGGATGTCGGCCGGTGCCGGTGCTGTCGGCTCATCGGGCATCCAGTTCGCCAAGGCGATGGGAGCGACCGTGATCGCTACGGCCGGTGGTGCAGAGAAGTGTGCCTTCGTGAAGTCCCTCGGCGCCGACCATGTGGTCGACTACAAGGCGACCGATGATCTGACTGCCGCCATCACGGCAGTCGCGCCGGACGGTGTCGACGGCTATTTCGAGAATGTCGGTGGCACGCATTTCACCGCCGCCCTGAACACGCTGCGCCGCAAGGGCCGGATCGCCGCCTGTGGCATGATCCAGCGCTATAACGACACCAGCGCCGCCACCCTGCCCGACAATCTGACCATGATGATCGGCAAGTCGCTGACCATTCGTGGCTTCATTGTCTCCGACCATGCCGACATGTTCACCGACTTCGTGAGCGATCTCGGCAACTGGATGGCCGCCGGCAAGATCAAGCCCGCCGAGACGGTGATGGAGGGCATCGAGAATGCTCCCGCCGCCTTCTCGGGCCTGTTCACCGGCCAGAACACCGGCAAGATGCTGGTCAAGATCTGATGACGGACAGGGCGCAGGAAGAAAAGCCCGAACAGCGACGCGTCCTCGAGGACGTGCTCGACGAGGTGCTGAGCTTCAACTATCGAAGCTTGCGCACGCTGAGGGACATTTTCCTGCGCCCTGGAACCGTCGCCCGGACATTCCTGTCGGGTGATCGCGACACCTATACCCCGACGATGCGGGTCTGGTTCGGCGTCCTGACCTGGATGTTCGTCCTGTCGATGATCTGGGGCGGTTGGGGCGAAATCATCTGGCGGGCCTCCTCCGACGGTGCCGCCTTTGGCGATGCCCTGCACGAGGGGCGCCGAGATGTCGGGGCCGTGCGTGACGCCATCTCGACCATGGCGGCCCTGATCTACGTTCCGATCGAAGCCCTGCTGATCCCGCCCGGCCTGTTGGTGCTGAGGGCCATGCGCAACAGTGTGAACCGTCTCCACGCCACACAATGTTACTTCATCCCGATTACCGCCACTGCCGTGTCGAGCACACTCGTCCTGCTCGCCTCGACGATCTGGCCCGGCATCCTGCAGTGGGGGATGGTGCTGAACATGTCGGTTTTCGTGCTCGTGGCCGTCCCGGTGGTCCGGACCGGATTCGCGTCGGCGTGGCCCGGCGCGATCGGCAAGTCTCTCGTTCTCGCCCTGGTGGTCCTGGCCCTGTCGATGATCGCCCGGATCTCGACCCTGTTGATCAGCATATTCTGGGCATTGGGTCAGGTCCCGCCGACCGGCTGACCTCGTCTAGCGTCGGGTCAGTCGGCCCAGGGTCCAGCCGGCCGCGATGGCGGCCAGGATCGGCGTCCACACCTCCCCCGCACCTGCGAGATGAGCAAGCAGATAAACGCCCAAACCTGCTGCGAGTGCGAACGGGAGCATGCGAATCGGGCGATTCGTCGGAGCGGCGTTATGATGCGGTTCACCCTGATACATGCTGTTCAATGTACGCAATTTGGGGGCCGAACTGTGAAAAACCGCGTTTTACCGGGGAAATTGCAGCGATTTGGCGCGGATTCGCCTGTTGCAGCTTGCAATGACGGGCAGTTCTTGGCCTTGATGGACCGTCAACGAACACGCGACTACCGGACGGATACGATGACCGTACTTGCCGGACCGCGAACAACTGGGGGGAACCCTATGAACAAGTCTGATCTTGCCAAAGCCGTCGCCGAAAAAACCGGCCTGTCCCGTGCACAAGCGGGCGAAGCTGTTGATTCCGCCATCGAAGCCATTGTCGGCTCGGTGAAGGGCAATGACAGTGTCCAGATCGCTGGCTTCGGCACCTTCTACGCCAAGCACCGCGAAGCCCGCGAAGTGCGCAACCCGCGCACCGGCGAAACGATGATGTCCAAGGCTCGCACCCAGGCGGCTTTCCGCCCGGCAGCGGCTCTGAAAGACATCTGATCCAGCCTTTCAGGTACCGATCAAGTGAAACGCCGCCCGGATTGCTCCAGGCGGCGTTTTTCTTTGGCTGACGCCTGACCGGCGGGTCAGGCCGCGTTGGCGGCCGAGTTGTTGTTGCGGACCCGCTTGAGGCTCTCGGCAATGCGGAAGGCCATGTCGAGCGCCTGGTCAGCATTCAGGCGCGGATCGCAATGGGTGTGATAGCGCGCCGCCAGATCGGCCTCTGTGACCGTCTTGGCACCGCCGACACATTCGGTCACGTCGCGACCGGTCATCTCGAAATGCACACCGCCGGGATAGGCGCCCTCGGCATAGAGCACATCCATGAAGCCTTCGAGCTCGGACAGGATGCGGTCGAAATCGCGCGTCTTGTATCCGTTGGAGGTCTTGTGCGTATTGCCGTGCATCGGGTCGGACGACCAGACCACCTTGCGACCAGCCTTGGTCACCGCCGCGGCCAGTGCGGGCAGGTTCTTGACCACATTATCGGCCCCCATGCGCACAATCAGGACGAGGCGGCCGGCCTCATTGTCCGGGTTCAGCGCGTCGATCAGTGGCAGCAGATCGTCCGGCTGCATGGTCGGACCACATTTGACGCCGACCGGATTGGCGATGCCGCGGGCATATTCGACATGGGCACCGTCGAGCTGGCGGGTCCGCTCGCCGGTCCAGATCATGTGCGCCGAGGTGGCATACCACTGGCCGGTATTGGGATCGCGGCGGGTCAGCGCCTCCTCGAAGGGCAGGTGTAGCGCTTCGTGACTGGTGAAGAAGTCGACGGCTTCCAGCGAGGGCGCACTGTCGCGACCGATGCCGCAGGCCTTCATGAAGGCCAGGGCTTCGGAGATGCGCGCCGCGGTCTCGGCATAGCGTTCCGCCGCCGGACTGTCGCTGACGAAGTCCTGGGTCCACTGGTGGACATTGTGCAGGTCGGCGTAACCGCCGGACGCAAAGGCGCGCAACAGGTTCAGCGTCGAGGCGGATTGATCATAGGCGCGGATCAGGCGCTGCGGATCGGGCTCGCGCGCTTCCGGCGTGAATTCGGGACCATTGACGCTGTCACCGCGATAGCTGGGCAGGGAGACACCATCGATCGTCTCCATGTCGGCCGAGCGCGGCTTGGCGAACTGGCCGGCGATCCGGCCGACCTTCACGATCGGCTTGGAGGCGGCAAACGTCATCACCACCGCCATCTGCAGCAGCACACGGAACGTGTCGCGCACGCCTTCGGTCGAGAATTCCTTGAAGCTCTCGGCACAATCACCGCCCTGCAACAGGAAGGCCTTGCCCGCCGACACATCCGCCAGCTGACGGTGCAGACGCCGCGCCTCGCCGGCAAAGACCAGGGCCGGACGCGCCGAAAGCTCGGCGATCGCGGCGTCCAGCTTGGCGGCATCCTTGTAGTTCGGCATCTGACTGACGGGTTTGGAGCGCCAGGATTGGGGGGACCAGGTCATGTTACTCTGCTGCTTTCAACTCCGGCGGTGTCCATTTTTCCTTCATGGTCACCAGCTCTTCCGCACTGGTCGGATGCACGGCGCAGGCCGCGTCGTATTGATCCTTGGTCAGGCCCGCCTTCACGGCGATCCCGGCCAGCTGGATCATTTCAGGCGCATCCGGCCCGACAATATGCACGCCCAGCACCCTTTGTGTCTCCCCGTCGACGACGAGTTTCATCAACATCCGGGATGCATCCGGCGTGAGGGACAATTTCATAGGGCGGAACGAGGTCTTGTAAACATCAACCTGTGCAAATTTTTTGCGCGCATCCGCCTCTGACAGCCCGACAGAGCCAACAGGTGGCTGCGTAAACACGGCTGACGCAATGTCTTCGTGGTCATACGCTGTTGGCGTACCGCCAAACACGGTCGCCGCGAAAGCGGCCCCTTCGCGGATGGCCACCGGCGTCAGATTGACACGATTGGTGACATCTCCGACGGCGTGAATATTGTCAGCGGTGGTTTTCGAGAAGGCGTCGACCTTGATTGCGCCTTTCGCGTCAAGCTCGACCCCGGCCTTGTCGAGCCCCAGCCCGTCGACATGCGGGCTACGTCCGACCGCATACATCACGACATCGGTGTCGATATGGTTGCCATTGTCGAGATGGACGCGCTTGCGGCCATCCGGCAAGGCCTCGATCTTTTCGAAGACCGTATGCGTGATCACGCGGACGCCCGAGCGCACCAGCTCCTCGTGAACATGGCTGCGCACATCATCGTCAAAGCCGCGCAACACGGTGTCACCGCGATAAACCTGGCAGACCTCGGCGCCCATGCCGGCGAAAATCTGAGCGAACTCACAGGCGATATAACCACCGCCGGCGATCACGACATGCTTGGGCAGGGTCTCGAGGTGGAAGGCTTCATTGGAGGAAATACCCAGCTCGGCGCCCTCGAGCTCCGGCACAAAGGGTGTGCCACCGACCGCGATCAGAATCTTGTCGGCGGTGACGGTCCGGCCCGATTTCACCAGGCGGATTGTGTGCGCATCCTCGAACTCGGCCCGGTCCTCGATCACCTCGACGCCGGAATTGTTGAGATTGCGGCTATAGATGCCCGACAGGCGATCAATCTCGGCATCCTTGGCAGCGATCAGCTTTTCCCAGCTGAACGCGGTCTCACCGACGCTCCAGCCATAGCTCTCCGCCAACTTGAACGTTTTGGCGAACTCGCTGGCATAGACCAGCAGCTTCTTGGGTACGCAGCCACGGATCACACATGTCCCGCCGACCCGATACTCCTCGGCAATGGCAACCTTTCCGGCCCCATGCTGTTTGGCCATGCGGGCCGCACGAACGCCGCCGGAACCGGCGCCGATGACGAAGAGATCGTAGTCGTACTGGGTCATGTCTGGTCTTTCCGATGTCACGTGGAAGGAAGGCAGGCTCGGATCAGATTACTGGAAGACAGCCTGCAGGCGCCCGATATTCTGCTGAACGGCCTGGCCGCCGAGCATTTCGCCGATCTGTGCCAGCTCGCCGGTGATACCGGGAAGCTCGGTTGCCAGCTTTTGTCCGACCGGGGTCTGGTAGAAGGCGAGAAGCTCAGCCAGCTCGGCTTCGGTAAACCGGCTCGCATAGACATTGCTCGAGGCTTCAATCACGTCCGGATAGGTGGACATCAGGATCTCGAGCATGATGTCCATCGCTTCATCGAGCTGGGCATCGGTCGATCCGGGAATGCTGGCCGCAAAATTCTGCCGGGCCAGCGGCAGGCTCGCCTGCAGCGCGACCCGATAGACATCCTCGGAGGTTGACGTCTCGACGATCTGTCGCGCGAGTTCGACACGCCGCGAGGTGTCGGCATCCTGCGCCTCTGCGGCCGGTGCCGATACAATCAGAAATACGGCACTCAGCGCGCCAGCAAGAAAACGTGTCATGGAAATCCCCTATAATTCCATCACCCGCGCTTCACCGTCCTCTCCGACGATGACCACGCGGGCCAGATCAATGAACAGGCCGTGTTCGACCACGCCCGGAATCGCTTTCAGTGCCTGGTCGACAGCCCGGGCGTCCGGGATCGTCTCGCAGGCACAATCAAGTATGTAATTGCCGCCATCGGTGACCAGTGGCTCCAGCCCGTCACCCTTGCGGCGCAGCTGCACGTCGGGCGCCTTGATGCCGACCTTGCGCAAGGCCTCATAGACCTGGCTGGCACTCAGCGAGAAGCCGAAACGGTCCACCTCTACGGGAAGAGGAAACTTGCCCAGGGTCGAGACCAGCTTGGTCTCGTCGACCATGACAATCATCAGGTCGGACGCATGGGCGATGATCTTCTCGCGCAGGAGGCAGGCCCCGCCGCCCTTGATCAGCTGGAAGCGACCATCAACCTCGTCCGCACCATCGATTGTGACGGCGATGGCGTTGACGTGGTCGACATCGATCAGCGGCACACCGTTCTCGGTGGCGACCTCGGCCGTGCGTTGCGAGGTCGGCACACCGCGCACATCCAGCCCGTCCTTGATCTTCTCACCCAGCAGGCGAAGGAAAATCTCCGCCGTAGAGCCCGAACCGAGCCCCAGCGTCATACCGTTTTCGACATAGTCCAGAGCCGCCGCCGCGGCGAGCGTCTTCTGGCGCTGGGCACTCATTGGTCGACGCCGCCGAGAAGGACGTATTTGAGCTCGGTGAACTCCTCGACGCCCCACTTGCCGCCCTCGCGGCCAATGCCGCTTTCCTTGACGCCGCCAAATGGCGTCGAGGCGGCCCCGACCATCGGCGCATTGACGCCGATCATGCCGTACTCGATGCCCTCGGTCAGGCGGTGCACCCGACCGACATCCTGCGTGTAAATATATGCAGCAAGGCCATAGGGCGTGTTATTCGCCATCGCGATGATGTCGGCCTCGCTTTCGGCGCGATAGACCGAACAGACCGGTCCGAAGATCTCCGAGCACGACACATCCATCGCCGGGTCGCCACCATCGATCAGGGTCGGGGCGTAGAATGAACCACCCAGCTCCTCGGTCAGCGGCTTGCCGCCGGTGACGATCCGGGCTCCGGATTCGCGGGCCTGGCTCACCAGCTTGTCGACACGGGCGACCGCATTCATGTGGATCAGCGGGCCAACACTGGTCTCTCCGTCAAAGCCGTCGCCAGCCTTGAGCCGGGAGACGCGCGCTTCCAGCGCCGCGACGAGTTTGTCGGCGATGGCCGGCTGGGCGATGATCCGGTTGGCCGAGACACAGGTCTGGCCGGACACGCGAAATTTCGAGGCGATAACGCCATCGGCAGCTTTCTCGATGTCCGCATCGTCCATGACGATGAAGGGCGCATTGCCGCCCAGTTCGAGCGCCACGCGCTTTACCGTCGAGGCGGCCTGGCTCATCAGCAATTTGCCGACCGCCGTCGAACCGGTGAACCCGACCATGCGGACATCGTCCGAGCTGGTCAGCACGCCGCCAATGGCCGGCGCATCACCACACACGACATTGAACACGCCGTCGGGGATGCCGGCACGCCTGGCCAGTTCGGCCAGCGCCAGGGCCGAGAGCGGGGTTTCCGGGGCCGGCTTGATCACCATGGTGCAACCCGCGGCCAGGGCCGGCGCGCATTTGCGGGTGATCATGGCGTTGGGGAAATTCCACGGGGTGATACAGCCGACCACGCCGATCGGCTGGCGAATGGTCCAGCCACGCGATCCGGGGAAGGGCGTCGACAGGGTTTCGCCATGCACGCGCTTGGCTTCCTCGGCCGACCATTCGATGAAGGACGCGCCGTAGACGACCTCGCCTTGAGCCTCCTTGTAGACCTTGCCCATTTCCAGCGTGATGAGCCTCGCCAGATCCTCGGCATTCTCCAGGATCAGCTTGTGCCATTTCATCAACAGGGCTGCGCGCTCGAAAGGCGAAACCGACTTCCACGTCTCGAATGCCCGAGCGGCGGCCGCGACGGCCTTGCGGGCACCAGCCTCGCCGACATCACCAACCGTCGCGATAACGTCGTTATTGGCCGGGTTGAGGATATCCAGCCCGCCCTCACCGCTGACCCACTGGCCATCGATGAAGCTGTCGGTACGAAACAGGCTCTTGTCGCTCAAGCGATCCGTCACACTCATATCTGGCTGTCCTTCCTGGCCTTGCGGGCTTGTTTGGCGGCGTGGAAACGGGCCGCCCAGCCCGGCTTGTGGGTTTGCGGGGTGCGGGCGAGCGCGAGCGCATCGGCCGGCACATCCTCGGTTATGATCGCACCGGTCGCGGTGAAGGCGCCGGCACCAATGCTGACGGGTGCCACCAGACAGGTGTTCGAACCGATAAAGGCATTGTCGCCGATCACGGTGCGATGCTTGTCATATCCATCGTAATTGCAGGTAATGGTTCCGGCCCCGACATTGGCGTTCGCGCCAACCGACGCATCGCCGATATAGGTAAGGTGCGAGACTTTTGCGCCCTCTGCGAGCTGCGATTTCTTGATCTCGACGAAATTGCCGACTTTCGAACCCTCTCCCAGCACGGCGCCGGGGCGCAAGCGGGCATAGGGGCCTGCATGGGCGCCGCGCTTCAGGTGCGCACCCTCGATATGCGAGTGGGCGTGGATGACGACGTCCTCCTCGATCACCACACCGGGTCCGAAAACGACATTGGGCTCGATCACCACATCGCGGGCGATCTGGGTGTCGTGGGCGAAGAAAACCGTTTCCGGCGCGACGAGGGTCACGCCATCAGCCATCATGGACTTGCGCATGCGCGACTGGAACGCCGCTTCGGCCTCGGCAAGGTCGGCGCGGGAATTGACGCCAAGGACTTCGTCGGAGTCAGCCACAACCACGGCGGCGCGCAGATCGCGGTCGCGAGCCAGGCCGACGACATCGGTCAGATAGTACTCGCCATTGGCATTTTCATTTTTCACATCGCCCAGGAGATCAAACAGGAGATCAGCCGGTGCTGCCAATACGCCGGAATTGACCAGTCTGACCGCGCGTTCGGCCTCGGTTGCGTCCTTGAATTCAACAATCCTGTCGAGGTCGCCGGCGTCATTCGTGATCAAGCGGCCATAAGCAGCAGGGTCATCCGGCTCGAAGCCGAGCACCGCGACCGAGGCGCCGCCTTCCAGCGCCTCGAACACGCGGGCAACCGTCGCGGCGGTGATCAGCGGTGTGTCGGCATAGAGAACAATGGCATCTCCTGACAGATCAGCCAGCGCTTCGCGGGCCGCGAGCACGGCATGGCCTGTCCCCTTGGGCGGATCCTGAAGGGCAGTGCGCGTCCCCAATGCGTCCGCCGCATCGCGGACGGCAGGCGAGTGAGCGCCCCACACCGTGACAATGTCCGTCGCTCCACACTCTCCAGCCAGAGACACCGCCCAGTCCAGCATTGGCCGCCCGGCGACCTTGTGCAGAACCTTGACCGTTTTCGACTTCATCCGCTTGCCTTGGCCGGCAGCGAGGATGATGGCGGAGCGGGATCGGGACATTTGGATTTCCTTGGCTACTGGAATCGACGGTTTCGACCTGTCAGGCGCTATAGCCTATCGTTGTGGTGCGCGTAACCTAGCTTCTCCCGCATTGCCCATCCAAAGGCCTGAAATCATGCTCGACTCCCGTGACGCCGCCTTGTTCGCCGACGCCTCGATCGCCTTTGACCTGGACGGCACGCTGGTCGACACCGCGCCGGACCTGCTGCGGGCCCTGAATGCGGTGATCGAGCCTCGCGGGCTTGAGCCGGTTGAACTGGGAGCTGTGCGGGCGATGGTCGGTCGCGGCGCGCTGGCCCTGCTCGAGCGCGCCCATGCGGCCCAATCGGTGCGGCTTGAGGACCCCGAAGTCGCAGTCGCGGATTTCATCGAGATCTACAAATCCGACGTGGCCGCCCATTCAACGCCATTCGAAGGCGTCGAGACCACGCTCGCCTGGCTGCGGGCACAGGGTTGCCGTCTGTCGGTATGCACCAACAAGCCATCCGTCCTGTCGGACATGTTGATCGGGGAATTGGGGCTGGCCGGATATTTCGACCGCATCATCGGTCCCGAGCGGACGACGGCTAAAAAGCCTGCAGCGGATCACCTGCTTGACGCCCTGGGAGACGGCTATGCACGCGCCGCCCTGGTCGGTGACAGCGAGCCCGATGTCGCGTCAGCGGCAGCGGCCACCTTGCCCAGTGTGATCATGAGCTATGGCTACAGCGAAAGACCGGCCGGCTCCTTGGGAGCCGACCGGGTCATTCATGCATTCAGCGATGTACCGCTGGCGCTCGCCGAGATCTGGCGAGGCTCGACCTGATCAGGCCGAGCGACGCTCGCGGCCTGCATCATTGGCAGCGCGGGTCGGCATGCCGTTGACGAGGTTGGAGCGCACATCCGTGCGGGCAGAGCGCATGGCGGGCATGAAGCCGGCTTCCACGAGATCCACGGAAACATCATAGCCGCGCTCGGCCCAATAGGCTTCAATTCGCGCTTTAAGACGACGCGCACCTTCGGGCGTGCACAGATCATTACTCATGAACAAAACCTCCTACTCGGCCGAAGCTTCCCCCGGCCGGGAATTGCGTCCAATCTGGTGATTGACGGGACGGGCCACGACGGCCGCGTTCCAGCTTGGTGGAGGCTGATATAGGCTGGCTGGCCATATGACGAGAGCGTGACGGTGTGGCAAGTTGTCGCACTACAATCCCGATGCATGTGCGCTTCAACTTCCACATGTGGTTGACCGGGTAAAAGTGCCTGCTTATACGGTCGTTTTCCGGGAATACCGGGCGATTAGCTCAGCGGGAGAGCACCTCGTTCACACCGAGGGGGTCACTGGTTCAATCCCAGTATCGCCCACCATTTCCTTCCAGTGACACTCCCAACCTCACCGGATTCGGCCTTCGTGGACGCCCATTAGGCGCCCGACGCCCGTGATTCTGCCGTCCGGAACAGCTGTGACGATGCGGCGCACCCCTGATCTGCACGCACTTCTTGCGAAACATTCTCAGAAATGAGAGGAGTGATGCACGTCAATCAGATTGGGTGCGACATGAATTCCGTGAAACTCCTTGCCGCTGCCGCCGGGCTTGCCCTGGCAGCCTGTTCCCAGCCGGCCACCGACATCGCGTCGGACCAGACCGAAGCCGCCGCCGAAGCGCGTGTCGTAAACGTCTATAGTGCCCGCCACTATTCCAGCGACGCGGCCATCTACGCCGCCTTTACCGAAGAAACCGGCATCGAGGTCAATCTGGTCTCGGCCAGTGGCGACCAGCTGATCGAACGTGTCCGCGCCGATGGAGCGCGCAGCCCGGCCGATGTCATCATCACCGTCGACGCTGCCCGCCTGCACCGGGCCGAACAGGCCGGCCTGTTCGCTGCCGCCGACTATTCCGACCTGGCCTCCGGCATCGGGGCCAACCTGATCGACCCGGAAGGTTATTGGGTCAGCTTTGCCAAGCGCTCCCGCGTGATCGCCTACTCGAACGACCGCGTTCAGCCCGGCGAGATCACGACCTATGCCGACCTCGCCGATCCGCGCTGGGAAGGCCGGATCTGCGTCCGCGAGAGCGGCAATGCCTACAACCAGTCCCTGCTCGCTTCGATGGTGGCCCATCTGGGCGAAGACGGAGCCCAGGCCTGGGCCCAGGGCATTGTCGACAACATGGCCCGCGAGCCGCAGGGCGGTGACCGCACCCAGATCAACGGCATTGCCGCCGGTGAGTGCGACGTCGCCATCCTGAACCATTACTACTACGCCATGATGGTCAATTCCGACGACCCGGCAGCCCAGGCCGCCGCAGCCGCTGTCACGCTCTTCTTCCCGAGCCAGGAGACCACCGGTGCCCATGTCAACGTGTCCGGCGCCGGCATCGCCGTGAACGCCCCGCATCCTGCCGAGGCGCGTGAACTGATTGCGTTCTTCCTTGGCGACTACGCCCAGCGCGCCTTCGCCGAGATGACCAATGAGATCCCGGTCCGCGGTGATGTCAGCTGGGACAATCCGACCCTCGCCGCGATGCTGCCCTTCACCGAGGACGACCTCAACGTCTCGGAACTGGGTGACCACAACGAAACCGCCCAGCGCATCTTCGACCGGGTCGGCTGGCAGTAGTGGACAAGGCGGGATCGCCATCCCGCCTGCCCGGCCGGACCTCCGGCCTGGCAGTCCTGGCGGCGCTGGTCTGCGCCGCACCGGTCCTCGCCGTGGCGTGGATCGCGCTGACCCGTGACAGCGGGGACTATCTCCAGCACCTCGCGCAGACCCGCCTGCCCGTCTACCTCACCACTTCGGCGCTGGTCGCCCTGGTGGCCGGTGGCGGCGCCGGCCTGATCGGGACCGGTCTGGGCTGGCTGATGGCCCGGACCGAGTTCTGGGGCCGCAAGACCCTCAGCTGGATCCTCATCCTGCCGCTGGCGGTGCCGGCCTATGTCGCCGCTTACGCCTGGCTCGACCTCAGCCAGGCCGGTGGCCCGCTCGACGCAGCAACCGGCGGATGGTTCCCGACCATTCGCGGCGGCGTCGGCGCCGGGCTGATGTTCGCACTCGTCCTTTACCCCTATGTCTACCTGCTCGCCCGCGACACCTTCGCCGGCCAGTCGGCCGATGCCTACAACGCCGCCCGCACGCTCGGCGCCGGCCCCCTGACCGCTTTCTGGCGCACCTCCCTGCCGATGGCCCGCCCGGCTGTCGCCGCTGGCCTGGCGCTGGTGGCCATGGAAAGCCTGGCCGACTACGGCACTGTCTCGCACCTGGGCGCCCCAACCCTGTCGATCGGCCTGATCCGGGCCTGGAGCGGCGCCGGATCCCTGGTCGACGCCGCCCGTCTCTCCCTCGTCCTGGTCTTCATTGCCCTGGTCGTGTTCGGCCTCGAACGGGCCCAGCGCAGCCGCGCCCGCAGCGTCAATGCTGCCGGACGGCACAAGCCGGCGCCGCGCCTGACCCTGCGCGGCGGTTCAGCGGTCGCAGCGCTTGCCGCCTGCCTGACCCCGCTGGCGCTGGGCATGATCATCCCGCTGGGCCGACTGGTCTGGCTGGCCGCGCACACCGAAGCCGCGACCGGGCTGGCCGCCGCCAGCTTGCATAGCCTGACCCTGGCCGGCATCACCGCGCTCATCGCAGCCGCCCTGGGCCTCTCTACCGCCTATGCCCTGCGCAGCCGTACCGCCATCGCCACCCTGGCCGCCCGCGCCGCAGGCCTCGGCTATGCCGTGCCGGGTGCTGTCGCCGCGGTCGGCGTGATTGCCATCCTGTCCGGCACCCAGGCGCTGATCGACCCGGCCTGGCGCAGCCTGACCGGCGAGGTCTTCCCGATCCTGCTGACCGGCACCGGTGCGGCGCTGGTCTTTGCCTATCTGTCACGCTTTGCCGCTGCTGCGATCAGCCCGGCCGAAACGGCGCTCGCCCGCGTCACGCCTTCGCTGGACGGCGCGGCCCGCACGCTCGGCGCTACGCGCCGCCGCCGCGTCTGGCATATCCACTGGCCGCTGATCGCTGCTGGCGTGACCTCGGCCGGACTGCTGGTCTTTGTGGAGGTGCTCAAGGAATTGCCGGCGACGATGATCCTGCGCCCGTTCAACTATGACACGCTGGCCATCATCGCCCACAATTTCGCCAGCGATGAGCGTCTGGGCGAAGCCGCAGTGCCGTCACTCCTGATTCCGCTGGTCGCCCTGCTTCCCATGATCTTCGTGGCCCGCTACCTATCCAGACAGGATCGCTAGCCAGAACGCCCCGGGGGACGCCGCATGGCGGACACACGCACAGTGTTGAGCATTCGCGGCGCGGAGCGTCGCTATCGGGCCGACCACGCCGCCCTGGCCGGTGCCGACCTGGATTTACATGCTGGACGCATCACGGCGCTCCTGGGCCCCTCAGGCAGCGGCAAATCCACCCTCCTGCGAGCCATCGCCGGACTTGAGCGCCTCGAAGCCGGCTCGATCTGCCTTGGCGGCACTTGCTGGAATGACGCCACCACCCATGTTGCGCCGGAAGCCCGCCGGGTCGGCATGGTGTTCCAGGACTATGCCCTTTTTCCGCACATGACCGCCCTGGCCAATGTCGCCTTCGGCCTGACAGGTCCCGACAAGATCGCCCGCGCCCAAGCGCAGCTGGAAGCCTCCGAGCTTGGTCACCGGGCCAAGGCCTATCCGCACGAGCTGTCCGGCGGCGAGCAGCAACGCGTCGCCCTCGCCCGCGCCCTGGCGCCGCAGCCGACCGTGGTCCTGCTTGACGAACCCTTCTCCGGCCTCGATCGGCGCCTGCGCGGCGAGCTGCGTGAACGCACAGTCGACACCTTGCGCGCCGCCGGCACCACCGCCCTCATCGTCACCCATGACGCTGAAGAGGCGATGGCCGTCGCCGACGAGCTGGCCCTGATGGACAATGGCCGCGTCATCCAGACCGGCCCGCCGGATGATGTCTGGATGAGCCCGGTCAGCGCCACCGCTGCGAGACTACTGGGCGATGTCGAAATCATCGAAACGCGCGTCACAGGCGGTCAGGCCGAGACACCCTTTGGTCCCGTCGATGCCCACGGCTTTGATGACGGTCAGCCCGTCTCCGTCCTGATCCGCCCGCGCGCCTTCACGCTGAGCCTTGATCCCGATGGCGCCTATGCCATCACCCGCCGCCGCTCCGCCGGCCCGCACCTGACGCATCGCTTTGCTGGCAAGACCGGTGAGTGGACGGCACAAACGCCAGCCCCCTCTCCGATCCGCGAGGGCGACCGGGTGAGTGTCGAGCTGGACCCCGTCTATGTGCGGGTTGTGGCGGCGTAGCGCGTAGGCGCACACCTTCCCATACATCACTTGCCGGGAGTTCGCCGTATCCGCTTCTTGAGCTCAAGGAGCATGCCCGCGAAGCGGCGGCTTCGCCGCCCTTGACCTCAAGAAGCGGATACGGCCCGCTGGCTGACAAGTGGTCTATGGACGGGACCGCGCGAGGCGCGATTTAACACCACTCAGTGTCATCCCTGATGGAGGCCAGGCGCAAGTCAGGGACCTGGCGAGCGGCCAATACATGCCCCCCCCACACAGCAAAACGCCCCCACCGACCGGCAGGGGCGTTTCGTGTTTCGCTTTGCAGCGCCTGGGCGCCTCGCTTAAGCGGCCTATGCCAGCTTGGCAGCGCGCTTTTCCTCTATGCGCTGACGGGCGATCTCGTCGGCGATGAGGTTGGAGGGGCGGCCCTCGCCGTCGGACTGGTCGAGGATCTCGCCCAGGGTCTTTTCCAGACCGATCAGCTTGCCCTTGACCCATTCCGGATTGAAGTCGCCGGCAATCTCGCCCATCACATTGATGATGCCGCCGGCGTTGAGCACGTAATCCGGCGCGTAGATCATGCCGCGCTTGAGGATTTCCGCTCCCATTTCGCGGGTGGAGAGCTGGTTGTTGGCGGCACCGGCGATGATCTTCGCCTTGATGCGGTCAATCGTGTCCGGATTGATCACCGAGCCCAGGGCACACGGGGCGAACACGTCGACATCAAGGTCATAGATGTCGTCCAGGCCGACGATTGTGGCGCCATGCTCGGCTTTCAGTCGCTCGAGACCGTCCTGGTTGATATCGGTGATGAAGAGCTCGGCGCCGGCCTTGGCGAGATGGCCGGCCAGATAGGTGCCGACATGGCCGGAGGCGCCCTGGATGGCGACCTTGACGCCTGTGAGGTCCGACTTGCCCAGACCGCGCTCGACGCAGACCTTCAGGCCGCGGAACACGCCTTCGGCGGTCACCGGCGACGGGTCACCCGAGGCGTCCTTGCCTTCCGGCAGGCCGACGACGTGGGCCGTCGAAGCGCGAACGGCCATCATGTCGTCGGGGCTGACGCCGACGTCCTCGGCCGTGATGTACTGGCCATTGAGGCTGTCCACGGCGCGGCCGAATGCTTCGAACAGCGCCTTGCGGTCAAACGCGCCTTCCGGCTTCATGATCACGGATTTGCCGCCACCGATCGGCAGGTCGGCCATGATGTTCTTGTAGCTCATACCCTGGGACAGGCGCAGCGCGTCCTGGAGGGCGGCTTCGGAATTGGGATAGGACCACATGCGGCAACCGCCGCAGGCCGGGCCGCTGACCGTCGAATGGACACCGATGATGGCTTTCAGCCCGGTGACTTCGTCGGTCGCGAAAAGAATTTTCTCGTGATTGTCGAAAGACGGATGCTCGAGAACGCTCATGAGCCACAAACCCTTTTGTTCAGCTGGTGCGGCGGCCGTTTCCAGAGCCGCGATTTCGGGCGCCGGAATACCGCTTCAGGCGGCAACACACAAGCGGTCAGAAACACCCGAGGAAGGGGTCAGGATAACAATTCTTTCATGCGGCATCGCAGCATCGGGAGAATTATTTCCCCAAACCACGGGTTTTTGCGCAACCAGGCACTATTCCGCCAGGAGGGATGCGGAAGAGGAAGGAAATCCGGCGCATAGCTATCGGCCTGGCGCACCGTTTCGGTCAGCGTTTTGTGCGCCCGCGAACCCAGCCAGAAGCGGGTGGCATACTGGCCGACCAGCAGGGTCAGCCGGACATTCGGCAGGGCTTCACGCACCCGTGCCTGCCAAAGTGGCGCGCATTCACGGCGCGGCGGCAGGTCGCCGCCCTTGGCGTCGAGACCGGGAAAGCAGAACCCCATCGGCACGATGGCGAGCTTGGTCGGGTCGTAGAAGGTCGCCTCCTCGATCTGCAGCCAGTCGCGAAGACGATCACCGGACGGGTCGGTGAAGGGCTTGCCCGAGGCGTGAACCCGCGTCCCCGGCGCCTGCCCGACCAGCAGTATGCGGGCGTCCGCATGGGCCTGGATAACCGGGCGCGGTTCATGCGGCATCTCGCCGGCACAGACACGGCAGGCGCGGATATCCGCCAGCAGGGTGTCGAGATCAGGCGCGGCCAATCCGCCAGACACCCTTGAAAGCCTCGGGATCCTCGACCGGCTTGCCCTTGCGCAAAATGGTCACCTTGCCGGCCTTGGCCAGACGAATGGCGGCCTGGCGGACATGGCCGAACTTGCGATTGAAACGCTCCGGATCGACCGCCTTGGCGACATCGGCCGGCGAGATCGAGCGATTTTCCGGCGCCGCGGCGACCAGCGCCAGGATGATGTCCTCGATCGGATCGGGGCCGGTCTGTTCGGTTTCAGGCGTTTCGGTCATGCGGGGTCGGCCTCAGCTGGTCTTGGGCGGCAGGGAATAGGTCGCACTGGCATGGGCGATCAAGTCGTCTGTGCCGTCCGCCTTGATATCACATTCGGTGACCGCCAGTCGCGAGCCCAGTTTGAGCAGGCGGCATTCGCCCACCACCGGCCCCGGCGGCGCCTTGCGCAGGAAGTTGATATTGAGATTGGTGGTCACCGCCAGCGCCTGCCGTCCGACATGACCGAGAATGACCGCATAGGCGGCAAAGTCGGCCAGGGTGAACAGGGTCGGCCCGGACACCGTCCCGCCCGGCCGCAAATGCTCGGCCCGCGCCTCGGCAGAAACCCGCGCCCGCCCCGGCTCGATGACATCAATTCCAAACCGGATCCCGCCCTGATTCCATTGCGGGAAGACCTGGTCGAGATAGGCGGCCACGGCCGCCGCATCCAGTTCAACCGAGTAGGCCATATCCATACTCCGGCCCTGCCCCCGACCTGCATCGCAGGCGAGACACGGCCGGTCCCTTATTGTCTCATGTCAGCGAAACACTTGCCTTCGCGGGCGCGCGCGGCAAGCCGCAATGCCAGCCCGCCCCAGCCAGCCAACGGACCTGCCATGCGTCGCGATCACCGCCCCTATTGGATGCACCAGGCCTGGGAGAATTTCGAAAACGCCTGGGCGCGCCATTTCGTCTGGCCGCATTTTGCTGAAGTCGGCAGGGAACCCAAGATCGTCCAGCCCTGGGCTCTGGAAGTCTTCGGTCCCAATATCACCGTCGGCGACTATCTCCACGTTATCGCCAACAAGGCGGACCAGGTGCGCCTCACCGTCTGGGCCCCGCAGACCCAGGCCGGGCGCATTTCGCTGGGCGATCATGTCTTCCTCGCCCCCGGCACGCGCATCCTTGCCGCCGGGCAGATCGAGATCGGCGATGCCTGCCTGATCGCCAACAAGGTCACGATCACCGATTGCGACTGGCACTCCATCCATGACCGGGTCGACCCGCAGCCCGAGTTCAGACCGGTCAAGCTTGGCAGGAATGTCTGGATCGGCGATGGCGCCTTTGTCGGCAAGGGCGTGACCATTGGCGACAATTCCGTTGTCGGCGCCCGGTCAGTCGTCACCAAGGACGTCGAGCCCTGGACCATCGTCGCCGGCAATCCGGCGAAGGTGATCAGGCGCATAGACCCCGACGCCCCGATGAAAACCCGCTCCGACCTGTTCGCCGATGCCGAAGGGTTGGACCGTTTCATGGACACCGCCTATCGACAGTCCCTGGCCGGCAATTCGACGATTGGGTGGCTGAGAAGCCGGCTCTGGCCGGCGCGGGGGGATTGAGGCTCTCACTAAGCCAACCAACCCATTTTTCCCGGAGGCGCACAGCGCCATCCGGGAGAAATGAGTCTGTCTTCGGTGTGCTTCTTCGATTGTCATCCCTGTCGGATGTCCGGCGAAGGCCGGACGCAGAACAGGGACCCATGTGGTTGCAACCAGCTAGGTCCCTGACTTTCGCCCGGCCTTCGCCGGGCGTCCATCAGGGATGACAAAATCAGTGCAATCGCGAACTTAAAAACCCCCGCCCCTACCCGAACAACCCCTGCGGCAGCACACCAATCGCGGCCCCGGTCATCAGTGTTGCCAGCGTGCCGGAGATCAGCGCCTTGGGGGCCAGCTGGAGGATGTCCTCGCGGCGCGACGGTGCGATCGCGACCAGGCCGCCGGTCAAAATCCCGACGCTGGAGAAATTGGCGAAGCCGCACAGGGCATAGGTCATGATCAGACCGGTGCGCGGCGACAGCTCGTCGCCGATCTGGGCCAGGCGGTCATAGGCATAGACTTCGTTGAGCGCCGTCTTGAGACCCATCAGCGAGCCGGCCTGGGTCGCTTCCGACCAGGGCACGCCGGCCAGCCAGACAATCGGGGCGAACAGCCAGCCGAGAATGCGGTCGACCGAGAGTGGGGCGCCGAACATGTCGGGGGCCAGGCCCAGCATGACATTGAGCAGGGCGACCAGGGCGGTGAAGACCAGCAGCATGAAGATGATGTTGAAATAGAGCCGCATCCCGTCCGACACACCGGTCGTCAGCGCATCCATCGAGGAATGATAGATCTGGGTCGGGACCTTTTCCTTGGCCTCGGCTTCCGGCGTCGGTGCGTCGCCCGGCATCATAAGGCGCGACAGGAGGACGGCGGCGGGCACCGAGATCAGCGAGGCGGTGAAGATATGGCCGGCGGCACCGTCGATAATGCCGGAAAGCTGGGAGACATAGAGCGCCATCACCGAGCCGGCGACGGTGGAAAAACCGACCGTCATGATCAGGAACAGGTCGGAGCGGCTCATATCGGGCAGGCGCGGCCGGATCAGGACCGGGCTCTCGGTCATGCCGAGGAAGATATTGGCCGCAGCGCCAAGGCTGGCCGAGCCGGACAGGTTGAGCAGGCGCTGGAAGGCAAAGGCGAAGCCGCGCACCAGCACTTCCAGCACCCGCCAGCGCCATAACAGGGCGGACAGGGCCGACAGCACGATGACCATCGGCAAGGCCTGGAAGGCGAACAGGAAGGTGCCGCCGCCGGCGTCCGGGTCGATCTCGAAAGGGATGGCACCACCAGCGAGATAGCCGAAGACGAATTGCGCGCCCTCATTGGTCACCTCCTGCAGCACGGCGACAACGCCGGTCAGCGATTGCAGGAAGGCGCGGAACGGCGCGACGGTGTAGAGCAAGGTGGCGATCACCAGCTGCAGCGCGATGGCACCGATCAGCAGAACGACCGGCAGTTTCTTGCGCGGCCCGAGCAGCCAGGCAATACCTGCCAGAAGAAACAGGCCCGCAAAGCTGCGGCCCTGCAACAAAAGATCGTCCATGGAAGTCCCCGCCGGTCAAAGCGGGACCATATTCCGGCCGACCCCGCCGCTGCAACCTCTTGCCACAACGCACGGCCCGCGAAATGCTGCACCGCATGACGCAGCCGCCCATCAAACCACCGGTCAGAACGCCCTGCGTGCAGGTGTGCTTCGTTGATCCCAAAGCCCGTTTGTGCGTCGGCTGCTTTCGCACGATGGACGAGCTGGGCCGCTGGACGCGTTACAGCGATGATGAGCGCGAGGCGGTAATGGCTGAACTGCCGCAGCGGGAAAAAGCGTATCAGGCGGCCCGGGCCGCGCGTCAGGAGAAGCGATAATCATGCGTCATTCCGCCCTGGGCCAGATCATTGCGCGCCTGGCAATCCCTGCCCTCGCCCTGGCCATTGCCCTTCTGGGCCTGCGCCTGGTCAGCTGGCCGCTCTGGGCCGACATCGCGCCGCTGTTGAAAACTGTGTTCATTGGCGCCGTCCTGACCCTGCTGGGTCTGGCGCTCGCGGGCTCGGCGCTGTCACCGGATGGTCACCGGCATCGCAATCTGGTTGCCTGGCTGTCGATCGGCATCGCTGCGGTCGCCGTCAACATCCTCAACCGCGATTATGCCGACTGGCAATATCAGGACCTTTGGGGCGCCGTACCGACCGTGTCGGGCAGCTCAAGCGGCCATGGACGGGGCGTCCAGCTGACGGACGGTGCCATCGTTCTGGAACGTCAGTTTGACGGGCATTTCTACATCACCAGCGAGATCAATGGCGCCGAGATCACCTTCATGATCGACACCGGTGCTACCGGCGTCGCGCTCAGCCTGGCCGATGCGCGGCGCATCGGCATCCGCACGGAGCGGCTGGAATATACGATCCCGACCTCCACAGCGGCCGGACGGTCGATGGCCGCACCGGTGGAGATACGTTCGCTTACCCTGCCCGGCCGAAGCTTCGATTCCGTGCCGGCGCATGTGATGAGCGGTGGAGACCAGTCCCTGCTGGGCATGACCGTGCTGGAGCGTTTCGAGTCGATCGAGATCCGCCGCGATCAGCTGATCCTGCGGTCGAACTAGCCGGCCGCAAGCCAGGCTTCGCGCACCAGCATCACGCCGACAATGACCAGACCGACAGCAAAACAGCGCTTCAGTGTCTTTTCCGGCAGGGAATGCGCCAGCTTGGCGCCGAGCGGGGCGACGAAGAAAGCGCTGCCGGCCAGCAGCGCGAAACCGGGCATGTTCACATAGCCCAGCGAGTACGGCACGGCGTCCTGCCCCCAGCCATTGAAGACAAAGCCGATCGCGCCGGGCAGGCCGATGGCGACGCCGAAACCGGCAGCGGTGGCCACCGCCTTGTGGATCGGTTTGCCACAAAGGGTCATCAGGGTGACGCCGAACACACCCCCGCCAATTCCCATCAGGGCCGACAGGATACCGATCAGCCCGCCCAGCCCCCAACGCAGCGGGCCGCCAGGCAGGTCATCAGCCAACCGCCAGTCGGGCCGGCCGAAGAAAAATTGCGCCGACAGGATCATGGCGGTCACGCCAAACAAGCCGGTCAGGAAATTGCCGGGCAGGAGATGGGCGATGCGCGAGCCGATCAGCGTGCCGATGACGATCCACGGCCCCCAGGTTTTCAGCACGGCAAAGTCGACCGCGTCGCGCTTGGCGTGGGCGGCGACGGAGCGGGCCGAGGTGGCGATGATCACCGCCAGCGAGGTGCCCACAGCGACCTGCATGATGCGCGGATCGTCATAGCCCAGGAACTGGAAGGCGAAATACATCGCCGGCACCATCACAATGCCGCCGCCAATGCCGAACAGGCCGGCGATCAGACCGGCAAAGGCGCCCGTCGCCGCCATGGCCACAACCAGGATCCAGATATCGGTCATTCAGGCCGCCTCATCCCGCGGCGACACCGCCGCTTGCGCTTCGTCCAATACATCCAGCCCGGCACCGGCACGGGTGGCTTTTTCCGACAGGATGCGGCGCCACTGGCGGGCCCCCGGCTCGCCGGCATAGAGGCCCATCATGTGGCGGGTAATGTCATGCAGGCGGCCGCCGTTTTCCAGGCAGGCCGCGATATAGGGCCGGAAGGCGGCCAGTGCCTGAGAGCGCGTGGCTACAGGGTCGGTCTCGCCAAACACCGCGCTATCGACGCGGGCGAGTATCCACGGCGTGTGGTAGGCGGCGCGGCCGATCATGGCGCCGTCGAGGCCGGCACTCTGCTCGATTGCATGATCGAGGTCTTCCAGACCGCCATTGAGGATGATCTCCAGCTCCGGCCGCTCGGCCTTGAGCCGGTGCACCAGCGCATAATCGAGCGGCGGCACCGAGCGGTTTTCCTTCGGGCTCAACCCTTTCAGCCAGGCCTTGCGGGCATGGACGGCGAAGCTGGTCACGCCGCGCGCCGCGACCGTGTCGACCAGGGTGAACAGCGCCTGCTCCGGTTCCTGGTCATCGACACCGATCCGGCATTTCACCGTCACCGGCACCGAAACGGCGTCCTGCATCGCCGCCACGCAGTCAGCGACCAGTTCCGGCTCCTGCATCAGGCAGGCACCGAAACGGCCGGACTGGACCCGGTCGGACGGGCAGCCGACATTGAGATTGATCTCGCAATAACCAAAGCCTTCTGCCGTCCTTGCGGCCTGAGCCAATTCACCCGGATCGGAGCCGCCGAGCTGGATCGCGACGGGATGTTCCGCCGCATCGAAGCCGATCAGTCTTGCCGTGTCGCCATGGATGATCGCCTTGTCGACCGCCATCTCGGTATACAGCAGGGCGTGCCGGGTCAGGACACGGTGAAAGGCCCGGCAATGCCGGTCGGTCCAGTCCATCATCGGGGCCACCGAGAGGCGGCGGGAAAAGGCGCGAAGCGACGTCATGAGGCGCGACATAGCCTGTGCAGGCCTGCCGGGCAACGCGGCTTGATCGCAATTGCTCAAATCCAACCGGTTCCGTTCACGCGGTTTAAACGCGGACATGATTGGGTAAGGCTGGCGAGGGAGTTATCACATGGCGAAGGCAGTCTTCCACAAGCACCAACGGGTCTTTGTCGGCCCGGTCGGGACCTGGGCCCTGGTCGAGCAGGTCAAGCCCCACTGGGTGAAAGACGTCGAGGAACCGATCCGCGTCGCCTATGATTGCGGGTTGGGACGGGATTTTACCGCCGACGAACTCGCCGCCGAACAGGCCGACAATGTCGAGGCCGGGCACTGGCGCGTCCTGCGGGCAAAGAACAAGTGGCAGACGATCGAGGAGTGTGCCGGGCATCCCTTCCCCGGAACCTTCCCGGTCGTTGTCACCGAAGCGATGGACTGGGGCGGCTGGCGTGTACCGGCGGCCGAATATGATCGCGACCCGCACCGGATCGAGGCCCAGGGGCGCCTGCTGGCCAACAGTCCGCGTCTGCTCGAAATCGCCGAACAACTCGCCGCGATGGCGGGCGAAGACGGCGATCTGCCGCCGGCATTGGCCGAGCTGTCACGCAGCGCCGAGCGTGTGCTCAAGGACATCAATACCAAACCGGGCAAGACCGGCGGCACGCTGCAATCCCACGCCGCATGACCGTTCACGCATCTTAAGGGCGTTCTAACGATTGCCGGGCGACACTCGCCGACCTGTGCACACGATTGGAATGCTCATGTCCCTGGTCGAGCAACGAAACCGCTTTCTGTCATTCGCTTTTGCTTCCGCGGATATCCTTGTGGAAACCGACAGCAAGGGCAGAGTCACCTATGCCGCCGGCGCCATCGCCACGCTCGGTGAACCGCAACTGTCCGGGTCCGGTGAAGACCTCGCGAAACGCTTTGACCGAACATCCTGGCCCATTTTCCAGGCCATCATGCATCGCCTCAAGCCCGGCCGTCGACTGGGCCCGGTCCGCATCGCCATCGGCGGCCGCCAGTGCCGCCTGAGCGGCTGGATGCTTGGCGATGATGACCGCATCCGCTGGAGCCTGTCCTACGAAGCCTTCGACGCCCCGGACGAACTTGACCCCCAAGCCTTCGAGCGCAGCGCCGAACAGGCGATCGAAAAAGCACGCTCGGCCGGTGTCGACATGGCCATGTCGGTCCTGCGGATCGATGCCGGCGACGCGCTGGACCGCCTGGTCGGCGAAGCCCGCGCTGCGGCAATCTACCAGTCAATCGCGGCGTCCTGCGCGCTGGCCGTCGGCGATGAAGGCATCGCGCGTCAGGTCGACGAGGAACGCACCGCTCTGATCCACGACCGCACGGTCGACCTGGCCAAGCTGCGGGCCGAGGTCGAAGAGTCACTCGCCGATTCAGGGCTCGACGCGGTCGAGGTCACCATCGACTCGGTCTGCGACGCACCAAACCTCGAGCCGGGTGTGGCCGTGCAGGCGTTTGTTTACGCGATGAATGAAGCGGCGCAGAGCGATCGCGTCCTGGACGTGGCCAGCCTTCAGAAGGTGGCCGAGACCATGATGCACGAGAATGAGCGTCGCCTGACCGAGTTGCGGACCACCATCGCCGGCCGGGTGATCGAGCCGCATGCCCAACCAGTGGTCAATCTGGAAACGGGTGAGACCCATCACTACGAGCTGTTGCTGCGATTGCCCGACGGCAAACCGGTCCAGGACAGCGTCGGTTTCGCCGAGAGCACAGGACTCATCTACGAAATCGACTACGCGATGACCGAGATTGCAGCCGCCTTCCTGCGCGATGATTTCGATCGCCCTGCCCTGGCCGTGAACCTGTCCGGAAAATCGCTGACCAACATGGCCTGGGGCAAGCGTTTCCTGGCCCTTCTGTCCGATCTCAAGATCGACCGGAAACGGCTCAGCTTTGAGCTGACCGAGACTGCGACCATCAACAATATCAAGGCCGCCAACGCCATCATCCAGAAGATCCGCGAGCGCGGCCACAAAGTGTGCCTCGACGATTTCGGTGCCGGGGCGGCGGGCTTCCATTACCTGCGCGATTTCCCCGCCGATGTGGTCAAGATAGACGGCTCCTATATCAAGCGCTTTGAGACGTCCAAGCGCGATGCGACCCTGTTGAAAGGCATGATCAATGTGTGCCGCAGCGTGGGGGCAGAGACGGTCGCCGAGATGATCGAGACCGAGGCCCAGGCGAAGGCGCTGAAGGCGATGGGCGCGACCTATGGACAGGGTTACTATTTCGGTAAGCCTGCGCCGCTAAACTTGCTGAAAGACCCGAAAAAACATGCGTCCCGGGCGGCGTAACCCAACAAGGTAGACAGACCATGGCCGTTGATTTCAGCCGTGTGCGAATTCTGATCGTCGACGATAACGGCTACATGCTGACTATCCTGCGCACCATTTTGCATGGCTTCGGCATCAAGCAGATATTCGAGTCGAAAGACCCGGCCGACGCCTTCGACATGGTTCGGTCGGACGCCGTCGACATCATCATCACCGACTATCAGATGGAAATCCTGGACGGGCTGGATTTTGTGCGTCTCGTACGGACCGCCGATGACAGCCCCAATCCGCTGGTGCCGATCATCATGCTCAGCGCCTATTCGGAGAAGTCCAAGGTCATGTCCGCACGCGATGCCGGCGTGACGGAGTTTTGCTGCAAGCCGGTGACGGCGAAGGAGATGTTTTCCAAGATCGCCTCGGTGATCAACGAACCCCGCCCCTTCATCCGCAACAAGTCCTATTTCGGTCCCGACCGCCGCCGTGCCAATACCGACGGGGCCGCCTACAAGGGCCCGGAACGACGCAAGTCACGGCAAAAAGTCGGTGCCGACATCGAAGCCAGCGATGACGGCACCGACGCCAGCGCCGGTTGACCGCGCCGAGCCTTTCGATAGCCCGCGTTGACAGGTCGACACCGGCCCGCAATGCACCTTAGTTTGAGACCATGAATCAGATGCGGTTCGATCAACGTCCGTCCAAGGCCCAGGCGGCCAAGGACAGGGCGCCGCAATCCCCGGCCCGGGGATCGCAGGGTCGTGACCGCTCGCCCGGCGATGACGAACCCGCCAGAAAGCGCGGTAGTGGTGCATCCTGGATCATCCTGGCCATGGTCCTGTTCACGCTCGCCTATGGCGGCATCCTGCTGGTCAAGATCCAGCAGGAGCGTGAAATCCTGATCACTGAAGCCGAACGTTCGCAGGCCAATGCAGCCGGCTATCTGGCAGAACGGGTGACCGCCCGCATCGCCGAGGCGCGCTATGCGCTGGCTTTTGCCGCGGCAGACCTGCGCGAGGCGGCGCCGGGTTCGGTCGATGATCTGGCACGGGCCCGTCTGGCTGCCATCAACGGGTCCGAGTTGGTGACCGATGTCGCCCTGCTGCTGCCGGGCGGCCAGGTCATTTCCGAAGGCGCTCCTGTGGACGGCTTGCGCGATCTGGCCGGCGCTGCCCTGGATGCCCCGTCCGGGCTGACCGCCCAGGTCGCCGGCAATGCGGCCCATCTCGTCCTCGCCGTACCCGCCCCGCTCAACGACGGCACTGTCGGTGCATTTGTTGCCCGGCTGAGCACGGAAACAGCCCTGCCCGATTGGGGCGACGACCGGGTGGTCGCGCTGGCTGACGCGAATGGCGGCATGCTGGCGATCCGGCCCCGAATGCCCAGCGCACGTCCCGGGACACAACTGGCCGAGCGCTTCGGCCTCCGGCCCGACTTCATCGACACACTGACAGCCGGCGGCGGCGGCGCCACTTCGGATGCGCGCTTCGGTGAGGAGCGTGTGACCTTCGCCGTGGCGCCAATCGCCGGGACCGAGCTGCGCGTCTACGCACTCGGCGCGATGCGGATCAACCAGAGCGCCTGGTACCGGACAATTTCCTTTTATGGCCTGATGTTCATTGCGCCGATTTTCGTCGCGCTGGGCCTGTGCGCGCTTGTCTTCATGCAGATGGGCCGCTTGCGCTCCACTCGCCAGCAACTCGAGGACAATGAGCAGCGTTTCCGGGTCGCCATCGAGGGCGCTCGCTGCGGTGTCTGGGACTGGAATCCGGAGGCCGACACCGTCTTTGTCACTGACAGTCTGGCTCGCATTCTCGGCCTTGATGCCGCGACCGAATGCAGCGGGCAGCAATTCCTGCAGCTATTCTCCAAACCTGATCGCGAACGTCTCCGCGCAGCCATGCGAAGCGCCCCCGCCGGCGCTGAAGTGGACCATGAAGTGCTCGCGGCACGGTCCCCGGTCTGGTTGCAAATGCGCGGTCGCATCCTGCCGGGCGGCGAAGTCAATCACACCCGCATCGTCGGCGTCGCCATCGACGTGACGGAACGCAAAGGCGCCCAGGCCCGCGTCGCAGCAGCCGAAAACCGGCTGCGCGCGGCGCTGGAATCGATGTCCGAGAGCTTCGTGCTGTGGGACAGCCGCCAGCGCCTGGTGCTGTGGAACCGCAAGTTCCGTGACCTGTTCGACTTCACCGATGGCATGCTCAAGCCGGGCATGAGCTATGACGCCGTCGAGCAGGCCGCTGCCCGCGCCATCAAGACCGTTCATGGCGGCACCGAGGGCAAGGCCGCCTATGAGATCGAACTGTCGAATGGCCGCTGGCTGCACTATTCAGACCGCCCGACCGCCGATGGCGGCCTGGTCTCGGTCGGCGCCGACATCACCGATCTGAAGCATCACGAGGCCGCCCTCACCGAGAATGAAGCCCAGCTGCGCAAGACCGTCGATGACGTCAAACGCTCCCAGGCCCGCATCGCCGATCTGGCCAAGAAATACGAAGAAGAGAAGATCCGGGCCGAGGAGGCCAATCGCTCCAAGTCTGAATTCCTCGCCAATATGAGCCATGAGCTTCGCACCCCCCTGAACGCCATCAATGGTTTCTCCGAAATCATGATGCAGGAAATGTTCGGCCCGCTCGGGGATGATCGCTATGTCGGCTACATGAAGGACATCCTGTCCTCGGGCCGTCACCTGCTGGAACTGATCAACGACATCCTCGACATGTCCAAGATCGAAGCCGGCAAGATGCAGCTCCAGCCCGAACCGACCGATGCCTCGGAACTGGTCGAGCAGAGCATCCGCATTGTCCGTGGCCGGGCCGAGGAAAAACAATTAAAGCTGCGCGCCGACGTGTCGGACCTGCCGGAGATCGAGGTCGATCCGCGCGCCTTCAAGCAGGTCATGATCAACCTGGTGTCCAACGCGGTGAAGTTCACGCCGGAAGGCGGGCGGGTCACAGTGCGGGGTTTCCTGTCCGGCCTCGGCGTCGCCTTCCAGGTCTCGGATACCGGTATCGGTATCGCCAAGGACGACCTGCCACGCCTTGGCCGTCCGTTCGAGCAGATCGAAAGCCAGCACTCCAAGAGCTTCCAGGGCTCCGGTCTCGGCCTGGCCCTGTCAAAGTCCCTGATCGAGCTGCACGGTGGCACGCTGTCGATCGACTCGGTCCTGGGCGAAGGCACCACGGTCTCCATCGTGCTGCCGATCAGCCAGGATCAGCCCATCCCGCGCGATGCCATCCGCAAGGTCACCGACAGCGCCATTGGCGACGAGGCGGCCGACTTCGTCGATGACGGCGTCGACACGCATGCGCCGCTCGGTCTGTCGGCCGGGCTGCCGTCCGATGACGGTTTCGATGTTGATGATGAATTCGTGGACAGCGAAACACCGGCGCGTCTGGCGGCCGGCGAATAGGACCCGCTAATGCCGTGGAGGCGGTGGTCCGTCGCGGCGGCGATCACGCGGAGGGCCCCGACGCCCGATCCGGTCCCGACCCGCCTGTAGCGCGGCAGCCCGGGTCTCTGCATCCAGCCCGGCAACCACGTCAAGGACGACGGCCTCGATCCGCATCTCGATCGCTCGCTGGCGGACATGCAACTGTTCCATCGCGTCGGCAACCGCCTCGGCATCGAAGGTCTCGGCGACCAGAAGGGCGTCGAGTTCACGCCGGATATCCATGGTCTCGAAACCCGGCTCACGCAGCTCCGAAAAAGCGTCGCGCAGGCGCCGGCGGGCTTCGCCCCGCGCCTCGTCCGGCAGGGCCTCGACAAAATTGCGCAAATCGAACCCCTGGCGCGCATTGGGCCGCCCGCGGCGGCCGGCCTCGCGTTCGTCCGGTGACGGCATTTGCCAGCGCGGCCCGTCGGCGGTGCGATGCACCACATATCCGGCCAGGGCACCATTGATCAGGACCGACCCGACAAGGGCAATGATCCAGGGCAAGGCGGGTCTCATGCGTCGTCTCCCAACCAGTCGACCCAGTCCTGCTCATAGCCGGTAAAGGCATCGGCATAGATTGCGTCCATGTCGTCCTGTGGCACGGTCACGGCGCTGCTGGCAAAGCCCAGGCAAACACCCAGAACCAGCGCAGCGGCCACCGCCGACGGTGCCATCCAGTCCGGCATGGACGGTCGCGGCATGCGGGCCAGCACGCGGCGCTCGAGCAGGCTCGTGTCCGCAACCGGCTCAATCAGCCGATCAAGCAAATCGTCGAGGACCATCTCGTTGCTGACCGCAGCGGCAACCTGTTCCCGGCTCAGCCGGGCAAAGCGTTGCGCCTCTTCGCGTTCATCCGCCGGCCAATGCGCCGGATCGGCACCATAGGCCTCGAGAATCTGGAGAAATCGTTCCTCAGTCATCATTCGTCACCGTAACGGGCGTTACCGCCCCGTGCATAGCTGGCTATCAGATCGGGCGCATCGCCCAGCAGAACCGCCTTGAGCTTGCGGCGCCCGCGCGCCAGCAGTGATTCTAGCGCGTCCACGCTCACAGACATGATCTCAGCCGCCTCAATATTGCTCAACTCCTGGAAGTGAACCAGTTCGAGCGCCTGACGCTGGCGGTCGGGCAATTGCTTCACCGCATCGGCGACACGATTGCCGCTCTCCGCCTGTTCCATCTGCTCGTCCTGCCCGGGGGCGCCATCGGCCCGTTCGGGCACGGCATCGGTCAGGACCTCCCGCCGCTTGCGCAGGCGGTCATAGCAGAGATTGAGGGCGATCCGGCACACCCAGCTGGACACCCGCGCCTGGCCAGACTGCCAGCGACCGGCGGCCTTCCAGATGCGCAGGAACGTCTCCTGGGCCACATCCTCGGCTTCCATCGGGTCGCCCAGCGTGCGCCGGGCCAGTCCGATGATCCGGGACATGTTGGCGGCCATCAGCTCGCGCGCCGCGTCGCGATCGCCCGCGCCGATGCGCGCCATCAGCCGGTCTTCCGCCGCCCGGATGTCGGCCAAAGCCGACGCTCCGACAGGCGGGCGTTCGCGGACACGGCCCGAGATGGGCCCGGCATTGGCCGGTTCATCTGTCTTCATGCCGTGTCCGTCAAACATCCGCGTTGCTGCTAGTTCCGCCACCACCGGCGACGGTCCTCGCGGCGTTCCTGACGCCTTTCCGATGCGGCGTCCAGCTCGTCCGGCGTGATCACGCCATCCTCGTCGGTATCGAGCATCTCGAACAGGCGGTTTTCACCGTCGAGGAACTCGGCGCGGGAGATCCGGCCATCCTCATCGGCATCGAACTGCCGGCCCGGACCTTCACCGTCCGGCCCACCGCGACCGCCACGACCGCGCATGCCGCGACGTCCGCGACGCTCGCGACCATCATCCTCGCCGGCTTCGGCTTCGCGGGCCGCCCGCAGGCGCTGGCGGACCGGGGACTGGTCAGCCTCGTCGAGATAGCCGTCGCCATTGCGATCCATCCAGACGAACATTTCGCCCTGTAGATCGTCGACTTCAGCCCGGGTGATGGAGTTGTCGCCATTGGCGTCGGCGGCGCGCAGCATCATCGCGGCGCGCATCGCGGGATTGCCGCCGCGCTCACCACGGTGATGTCCGCCGTGACCCTGGGCCTGGGCGGCAGCGCCGGCCAGCATCAGGCAGGAGGTGCTCATCAGCACAATCAGTTTGAGAGATTTCATGACGTCGTCCTTGTCGTTCATTGCCTCGCTACAGGTAGAACGGGGCTGGCGCGGATTTCCGTCGCCACTGTGTCACATTTTTCCGACCCGGCGCTCGAACACCTCGCGGACGTCCCGCATGCGCCGGTCCAGCGACGCTTCGAGCGCTTCGATATCGGGGCAGCCGGCGAGCTCGGCCAGCCGCGTCGCAAATCCGGTGCTCGCCTGGGCCGGATCGAAACCGGATCCGTGGGCGCACCGGATCATCTGCAGGACGCCCAACTGCAATTGCAGGGTCTCGGTCAAAAGCCTGACCTCTGAGGATGGCAGGACACCCGCCTCTCCCAGCGCCTGCAGTGCATCCCGGGTCGACGCCCGGACCACGTCCTTGCGGTCGGCATGGATGAGCTGGAGGGTCTGGGCAATAAATTCGATGTCCTGCAGACCACCGGGCCGGGCCTTCAGGTCCCAGCTTGAAGAGGGCGGTTTTGCCTCGGCCAGTCGCTGGCGCATGGCCCGCGCATCATCACGCACACCCTTGGCATCGCGCGGCCGGCACAGCGCCCGTTCGAACGAGGCCCTCACGGCTTCGGCCAGAGGCCCGTCACCGGCGATAATCCGGGCGCGGGTCAACGCCATCATCTCCCAGGTCCAGGCTTCATGCGGATAATAGCTGTCAAATCGCGACAGCGAGACCGCGACCGGCCCGGCCTTGCCGGACGGCCGCAATTGCATGTCGACGGTATAGAGCTCGCCTTCTTCGGTGGGCGCCGACAGGGCGCTGATCAGGCGGGTGGCAAAGCGGCCGAACCAGCCCGAAGCCGTCTCGTCGCCCTCATAGATGATCATGATGTCCAGATCGCTGTCGGCCGCCAGTTCGCGACCACCCAGCTTGCCCATGCCCAGAATGACACCCTCACCCGGCATCGGGCCGAAACGGCGCTCGGTCTCGTCCTGCGCCGCCCGGGCCATCGCTGCGAGGCTGGCATCCGCCATGGCCGAAAAAGCCGCGCCGGCGGTTTGTGCGCTAGCCATCCCGTTGAGGATCTGGGTACCGATCCGGAATCGTTCCTCGCGCACGCGCCGGCGCGCCGAGTTGAGCCGGTCCTCATAGCCCCGGGCCCGCGTCAACGCCTCGGTCAGGACCACCGCGAAACTGTCGGGAGCATCCTGATCCAGCGGCACCGAAAAACGGTCGTCCAGCATCGCGTCCAGCAGTGCCGGACGGCGAGCCAGGTCGGAGGCCAGGCGGGGCGCCAGGGTCAGGATGCCAATCAGGTCCGCCGCCAGTCCCGGCTCGTTGGACAACAGTGACAGGGGCTGCACGCCCATCGGCAAATTCTCGAAGAAGGCGGCAAACCGGGTCATCGCCGCATCCGGTTCTCCGGTCGCCGACATGCGGTCGACCAGTTGCGGCGCGATGCGGGCAAACAAGGTCCGCGCCCGCGCTGACCGGGCCGCCCTGACCCGGCCCGCCGCCCAGCCGTTCAACCGCGTCCAGACCGCGTCCGGCTGAGAGAAACCCAGTGTCTGTAGCGTGGTGATGGTATCCGGCGTCGGCTCAACCCCGGTCAGGATCAGTGATCCGGCTGACGATGACAGCGCATCGTCGTCCTCGAACTGGTCCGAGAAATGGCCATGAACCCGTTGCAGGCAGGCGACAACGGCGCTCTCGAACGCCGCGACATCGGCAAATCCCGCCAGGGCCGCCAGGTCGGCGCGGTCATCATCGTCAAGCGGCACGGTCTGACTGGCCTCGTCCTGGCGCATCTGGATACGGTGTTCCCAGTTGCGCAGGTCGCGATAGTCTCGGGAAAGGGCCTCGACCACCTCCGGCTCGACAGCACCGGTCACGGCCAGGGCCTCCAATGCTGCCAAGGTGGACGGTTCGCGCACCCGCTCGTCCCGACCGCCGAAAACCAGTTGCGGGATCTGCGCGTAGAATTCGATTTCGCGGATCCCGCCACGCCCCAGTTTCAGGTCATGCCCGGCGGGACGGAATTCGGCGCGGCGCCCCACGGTCTGGATCTGGCGGGCGAGCCCGCGAATGTCATCAATGGCGGCATAGTCCAGCGAGCGGCGCCAGATGAAGGGCTGCATGTGGTCGAGAAAGCGGGTCGCGGCCTCGCGATCACCGGCGCTGGCGCGGGCCTTGATCCAGGCCGCCCGCTCCCAGGTCTGCCCCAGGCTCTCGTAATAGTTCAGTGCAGCGTCGGTAGAGATGATGACCGGGGTCGCGCCCGGATCGGGCCGCAAGCGCAGATCGACGCGGAAGACATAGCCATCGGCCGTCACGTCCTGCAGCGATTTCACCACCGCCTGGATCAGGCGCGGCAGGCGCTTGCGCGGCTCTTCACTGTCGGGCAGCGACAGGCTGTCCGGGTCGTAGACCGCGACCAGATCAATATCCGAGGAATAGTTGAGATCGCCGGTGCCCATCTTGCCGAGCGCCAGCAGGATGACGCCGGGAAGCGGATTGTCGGGGTCCGTGACCGGATGGGCGCGGCCCTGTTCGGCGAGGAAGCGGACATGGGCATGCAGGGCGGCCTGCAGGGCCGCGTCGGCCAGTTCGGTCATGGCCCGTGTCACTGCCCGCACCTCCCAGACACCGGCCAGATCGGCCAGCGCCGTGACCAGATGGGCGTCGCTCTTGGCGTTGCGCAGGGCGACATCGAGTGCGGCGGCATCGGGGGCTTCTGCGCCGGCCCTGTTCAGGTCTGCGACAATGGAGGCGATGAGCGCGTCCGGCGTTTCGGCCATGCAGGCTCGCAGCGTGTCCGGTTGGCGCTGGGCCAGTCGGGCCAGGTAGGGCGCTGCGGCGAAAACCGTATCCAGAAAATCATGCGCTGGCGCGATCGCCTGGCGGACATCATCGGGCAGTGCCGCGATCACATGCGCCGCCGCACCCGGTTCGCAGCCGGGCAGCGCGGCCAGTCGCGCCGGCAATACACATTCCGGATGGGCGGCAAGATCAGTCATGGCAAGCAAACTGACCCGATCCGCACCTCAGGTGAAGGTCTGCACCAGGAAATATGTTGCTGCGACACACACGCGCCGGATCAGCTTTCCGCAGCCGCCTTGGGAAAGCAGAGCGAGGCACGCAGGCCGGGGCCGTGACCACCGGACACGACACCTGGCCCTTCGGCCAGGGCGAACTCCCCATTGTGGACATCGACAATGGCCTGGACCAGCGACAGGCCGAGCCCGGAGCCTGGCTGGGTGCGGGAATTGTCCAGCCGCACGAAGCGCTGGGTCACCCGGTCACGATCGGCCTCCGGAATGCCGGGCCCGGTATCGGTGACGGAGAATTCGATCCGGCCATCACCGGTCTCGCGCAGGCGCAGGGTCACCGCCTCGCCGGTCGGCGTGTACTTGACCGCATTGTCGAGAATATTGGCCAGCGCCTGGGACAACAGACCCCGATCGCCCAGCATCGACAGTCCGCCCTGGATCTCGCTGTTGAAGGCCAACCCCTCATCCTCGCAGACGGGCTCGTAGAGTTCGGCCAGGTCAGCAGCGATATCGGCCGGATCAAGTCGCTGGATCGAGGCGCGGCTCTCGCCCGCCTCCAGACGGGACAGCGACAGGATGGCGTTGAAAATACCCAGCAGTTCGTCGGTATCGGCAACGGCGCGCTCCAGCGCCTGCTCGCGCGAGCCGGGGGCTGCTTCCTCGCGCAGCGCCTCGTCGAGGCGATTGCGCATGCGGGTCAGCGGCGTGCGCAAATCGTGGGCAATGCTGTCGCCGGTATGGCGCATGCGGTGCATCAGCGCCTCGACCCGGTCGAGCATGTTGTTGAAATTCTCGGACAGCTCGTCCAGCTCGTCGCCGGTGAAATTGCGCGGCGCTCGCGGTTGCAGGTCCCCGGCCTTGACCCGCCGGGCGACCGTATTGATCCGATCGAGACGGCGCGCGAAACGGCGGCTGACGAAAATGCCGGTCGCCACTCCCAGCGCCAGCGCCAGTGCCGAGGCCGCCAGAATGGTGTTGAGCATGCGCGAGACGAGGCGTGTCTCCTCGTCGACATCGAGGCCGACATAGAGCCGGTAACCGGACGGCAGCTCGATGATCCGACCACGCGCGGTGCGGTCGTCCTTGCCATCCTCACCGTCATTATCGCCCGCAGCCGGGCGTCGATAGGTGAACTGGACCCGGCCCTCATCATCGGGCTGGACCTCGGGCAGATAGGTCAGATTGCCGGACAGGCTGCGTCCGGTGGGATGGACGAGCAGATAGAGATAGTCCGCCCCGCCGCCGACGGTCCGTTCCAGGATGTAGCGATTGACCGTGCGTATCCCGCCGGCCTGGAAGCTGGCATCCAGGGCCACGACTTCCTCGTTGATGGCGGTGTCGGCACGGCGAAGCACCATGCCGGCCGAGGCCGCATAGACAAAGCCCAGCGTGACGAAACTCGACAGGGCGAACAGGGCCGCCGACAGAAGCGTCTGCCGGAAGGCCGTTGTTCGAAGGAAGGCGGCACCGCGCGCCGTCATGCCGGATCAGGCCTGCAGGCGGTAACCGGCTCCGCGCACCGTGTGCAGCAGCGAGCGCGGGAAGGGTTTGTCGATCTTCGAGCGCAGACGCGAAATGTGCACATCAATGACATTGGTCTGGGGGTCGAAATGATAGTCCCAGACTTTTTCCAGCAGCATGGTGCGGGTCACGACCTGGCCGGAATGCTTCATCAGAAATTCCAGCAGGCGAAACTCGCGCGGCTGCAGCAGGATGTCCTCGCCCTCACGGACCACCGTGCGGGCCAGCAGGTCCATTTCCAGGTCACCGACCACCAGCTTGGTGCGGACCGTGTCCGGGTCGCGGCGGCGGGCCAGGGCCTCGACACGGGCCAGAAGTTCGGCGAAGGCATAGGGCTTGACCAGATAGTCATCGCCGCCCGCCTTCAGCCCTTCGACGCGGTCATCGACCTCGCCAAGGGCAGAGAGAATCAGGACCGGGGTGCGGTCATCGTCGGACCGCAAGGCGGCGACCATCGACAGCCCGTCCATGCGCGGCATCATGCGGTCGACGACGAGCACGTCGTATTCCGCGGCGCGGGCCATTTCCAGACCCTCCTCGCCGTCGCCGGCATGGTCGGCCACATGGCCGCTTTCGCGAAGGCCCTTGCGGATATAGCTGGCAGCTTCGCGGTCGTCTTCAACGATCAGAATGCGCACCCCGATCTCCTTTTCTCTAGTCGGCAGAGCCGAGTTGCAGGGCGACATAGCGCTGACCGCCACGTCCCTCGACCAACAGCAGGATGGCGCTGCGACCGTCTTCACGGGCTTCATCGGCGATGGCCCGGAGGGCCTCGGCGTCGGCAACAGAATTGCCACCCGCTTCCAGGATGATGTCGCCGACCTGGACCCCCTTGCGGGCGGCCTCGCTGCCCGGCTCGATCTCGTCGACCACCACGCCGCTGACATCGGCGCCAAGGCCGCGGACCTCACGATCCTCCTCAGCGAGCGGCGCCATCGACATGCCGAACACCGAAGTCCGTGCCGGTGCCGCATCAACACTGCTCATGCTGGCCAGCTGTTCCTCACCCGGACGGTCGCCGAGCGTGGCCCGGATGGTGCGTTCGCGGCCATCCCGCAGGACCAGGAAACGGACATCGTCACCGGCCTGGATATTGCCGACGCGGCGGGTCAGGTCGCGGGAGCCGTCAACGGCCTCGCCATCGATTTCCAGCACCACATCCTCGCGCTCGAAACCGGCGCGGTCGGCAGGACCGCCCTCGACGATCGAGCTGATGATGGCACCGGTTGTTTCCTCGAGGCCAAGCGCCTCGGCGATGTCCTCGGTGACGTTCTGGATCGAGACACCCAGCCAGCCGCGCGCCACCCGCCCGTCATCGCGCAAGTCTGCAATGATGCGGGCGGCGACGTCGGAGGGGATGGCAAAACCGATGCCGACATTGCCGCCGGACGGCGAGAAGATCTGCGAATTGACGCCGATCACATTGCCATTGAGGTCAAAGGTCGGACCGCCGGAATTGCCGCGATTGATCGAGGCATCGGTCTGGATGAAGTCGTTATAGGTGGAATTGCCGATCGGCCGACCAATGGCCGAAATGATGCCGGCGGTCGCCGTGCCGCCAAGCCCGAACGGGTTGCCGACCGCGACGACCCAGTCACCGACCCGGTATTGCGGGTTTTCTTCCAGTCGGACGAAGGGGAAGTCGGTCTCGCCATCAACCTTCAGCAGCGCCAGATCGGTCTGCGGATCGGTCCCGATGACACGCGCCGCGAATTCCTCGCCCTCGGACGTTCCGATGGTGATTTCGTCGGCCTCGGCGACAACGTGATGGTTGGTGACCAGATAGCCGTCAGCCGAGATGAAAAAGCCGGATCCCAGCGACTGGCGTGGTTGCGGCTGAGGCGCCTGGCGCTGACCGCCGAACTGGCGTTCCATCCACTCACGCATCTGCGGCGGGAGATTGTCGAGGTCGGGCCCATTGCCGCCGCCAAAGGGCGAGCTTTCGACCATGCCGCTGACCTGCACCGTGACAACCGATGGGCTGACGGTTTCGATCAGGTCGGCGAAGGACAGGGGCGCACCGGCCGGCACGGCGGCCGCCAGGGGCGGCGCCTCGGACGACTGGACGGCGTAGGCCTCGCCCATCGAACGATCCAGAAGACTACCTGCTGCCAGCGCCGACAGTGCCAGGAGCGAAACTCCGCCGAGGCGGCGTATGCGATCAACCGAAATCATGAGTGATGACGACCTTTCCATTGCGATTAGGGGCACAACTTCACGCGGCGGGACTAAACCCCGCCTGTCTCAAACATTACAATAACATTACAGATGGTAATTTACCCGCCATCTTTCAAGCGGGTCCGCACGACTACGGGACTGTGCAGGGTCCGATGCACCGGGCATTTGTCGGCGATCTCGAGAAGGCGGGCCTTCTGGGTCGCATCAAGCTCGCCTTCAAGCGTGATTTCGCGCTCGAAAATGTCGACATGTTTTTCCTGACCGTCGACACAGTCGGCACAGTCCTCGGCATGGCCCTTGTGATGGCCGGTCGCGACCGTGACCCGGTCCAGCGGCAGGCCCTTGCGGTTGGCATACATGCGCAGGGTCATCGAGGTACAGGCACCCAGCGCAGCGCTGAGATAGCCATAGGGCGACGGTCCGGCATCCAGGCCTCCGACCGACGCCGGCTCGTCGGCCAGCATCACATGATCGCCGGTCACGACGTGGTTTTCATAGGGCCCGGCACCGGTTTCCCGGACGATGACAGCCCCCTCGCCCGCCGCCGCCGGTGGCTCGGGCCGCGCTTCGGGCAGGTATCGCCCGGCCCAGCTTGCAATGGTATCCGCAGCGTACACCGCATCAGCCGCTTTGCTAAGCAGATGGTCGGCCTCATCCAGGCTGACAAAGCTCTTGGGATGCTTGGCCGCGCGAAACAGGCGCGAGGCATTGTCGATCCCGACGACGGCATCGGTGGGCGCATGCAGCAGCAAAAGCGGACGGTGCAAGTCAGCCGCAGCCTCCTCCACCTTGTGATCGGCGATATCGTCGAGGAATTGCTTCTTGAGGGTGAAGGGCCGACCGGCCAGCTCGACCCGGGCCACACCGTCACGCTCGATCGTGTCGATCCTGGCGGCAAATTGTTTCGTCACATGGGCGGCATCCGCCGGCGCCCCGATCGTGGCTACCGCCCGGACCGAGGGAAGCCTGCCGGCCGCCGCTATCACCGCCGCGCCGCCCAGCGAGTGCCCGATCAACAGGGCCGGCGCCTCGTGTTCGGCGTCCAGATAGCCCGCCGCAGCGATCAGGTCAGCGATGTTCGAGGAGAAGTTGGTATTGGCGAAATCACCGTCCGACTGACCAAGGCCGGTAAAGTCGAACCGCAGGACAGCAAACCCCGAAACGGTCAGCCGGCGGGCGATCCGGCTCGCCGCCAGGATATCCTTGGAACAGGAAAAGCAATGCGCAAACAGGGCAAATGCCCGCGGCTGGCCATTTGGCAGGTCCAGTCGCGCGGCCAGTGTTTCACCAAGGGCGCCCTCGAATTCAATGCGTCGGGACTGCGTCATCAACTGTCTCCATCATCCGGTCTGGTTCCAGTGCGGAGGTAAGACGTCGACACAATCGTGCAAGACACAAACGCGTGCGGTCGGTGTCAGGCCTCAGCGGGTCTCGGTATCACCGGCAGCTGGAGGCGCCTCACCCTCACCCTGCCAAACCCCGGCTTCGCGCAGGGCCTCGGCCACTTCCGGCGGCATATAGGTCTCGTCATGCTTGGCCAGCACCGTGCGCGCCTGCAACACGCCGTCGGCAGCGAACCGCCCCTCGACAACGACGCCCTGGCCTTCGCGGAACAGGTCGGGTAGCAGGCCGGCATATTCCACCTGCACATTTTCAACCCGGTCGGTGATCACGAAACGGGTGGCACCGCTGGCCGCCTCACCCACCGACTCTTCCAGCACCAGACCACCGACGCGGATCCGGGCCTCGATTCCGGGATGCTCCGCGGCGATCTCGCTGGGCGAATAGAAGAAGACCACGGCACTGCGCAACGCGAACAGGCCGAGGCCGACTGCGACCACAAGGACAGTCGCCGAAGCAGCGATGGTGGCAAGACGTCGATTGCGATGCCGCATCATTCCGGCTCCCGGCGTTGAAAGATGAGCATGAGATTATTGGCCGGCATGTCGACCTGTTCAATCAGGCACAGGTCATGCGAGGCCAGAAGCGCGACCACGGCATCCAGCGACCGCACACCCCACTCCGGATTTCGCGCTTTCAGCGACGCGTCAAAAGCGAGGTTGGACGGCGCGGTCGCGTCGCCCTGCAGATAGGGACCGTACAGCACGACAACACCGCCCGGCCGAAGCCGGCCTTGCGCCAGCGCGGCCAGCGCCTCGGCGACGGCCCACGGAGCGATATGGATGACATTCATGCAGACCAGCGCGTCAAAGCCGTCAATCTCGGCCAGGGTCTGCGAGCGCAGGAGATCGATCTCGAGCGGCGCCAGGATCGCCCCGCCTGCCTCACCGGCCCAGCTTGCCTGGCTGTCGCGCGATGCGGCGTCGGGGTCACTTGGTTGCCAGCTCAGATCAGGACGGACCTGACAGGCCGCGACCGCATGTTCGCCGGTACCCGACCCGATCTCCAGGACAGATGCGCCGGTCGGCAGGGCGCGAGCCAGGACCGCAGCGATCGCGTCACGATTGCGCGCAGCGCTGGGTGAATAAAGGCGACCCTGCTCGTTCGCACGGTCTTCCAGGGCAATCGGTGATCGGGGCAGTTTGGACATGGCAACGACCTACGTCGCACACGGTGTTCGCGCAAGCCGCCACGATGCGGTCGGGACGCTATGCCGCGGTCGCGGCAGCACCGCGCCGTCTAAGCAGCGACGCGGCCTCGTCATGCCCCGCACTTTCCATCAGTCGGACGGTGATATCCAGCCCGTCCTGCGCGGTGGTGCGGTTCTGGCCTTCGCTGGACGCCACGAGATCGACCAGCATCTCGCCGGCTTCACGCATCCGTTTCTCTGCCGCGTCGGCAATTCGCTTCTGGGTCGAGGCAATCGCCGCGGCGGTGGCGTGTTCCCGGCATTTGCCGAGGAAGTAGAGCAGCCCTTCGGCCTTGTCGACCGCAGCAGCCGGCGGGGTCTGGGCCGGTATCACCCGGCCGCTGCGGCCTCGGCGCGGCTCCGGCAGGCCCGCATCGAGCGCCAGCGGGACCTTGGCCAGGGTTTTCTCGACATTGGTCGAGGCTTCGGCCCGCAGGCCGAACAGCGAGCGCCCCCAGCGTCCGTCCTTGCGAATGCCGAATTCAGCCGTCATGCCGGTCGAGAATGCCACGAAACGATCGAACAGCTGGTAACAGGCCTTGGCCTCTTCCAGGGTCTGGGGCGGTTGTTTGAGGCGGGCCGCGAAATAGCCGGTATCGCCCAGGACGGCGTCACCGACGGCTGCCAGGTCCGTTTTCTGCACGACCAGGTCGTCATCGCGTCGCCCGATCCGCTTGACCACCCGGAATATCTGCCAGGGGTTCTCCAGCCGGCCCATGGTCAGCAGCAGGACCCACAAGGCCGCTTCGGCATTGCTCTCGTGCATCTCCTCGTGCAACTGCTTGGTGATCAGGGACAGGTCATCATCATAGTCCGCAATCCGCTCCGGCAGCTGCGCCATCGCGGCGGCTATCTGCTCGCTATTGTTCAGCAGGATGATTGCGTCGCTCAGCATCGCGCGGCCTTCACTGCCGAAACGCTTGAGCAATGCCGTCATGTCCTTGGGTACACGGTCGGCCTTGTGCACGGCATCGGCCAGCGCCGCGCCGGCCTGACGGCGGAACTCGAACCAGATCGGGTCGGATTCCGGGCGTTTGCACTTCTTAGCGGTCTCGACCATGTCCTTGGCCAGATGACGCCCCATCCAGCCCCAGATCTTGGACAGGTCCTCGGCCGAAAAGCGGAATTTCGACGGCGGGATCAGCGCGGAATCACCGACCAGCGGCCGCAGCGGGGCCAACACATAGGCCTTGGCCAGATCACCGGCGGGCGAGCGCAAGGCTTCCTCAAGTTCAGAAAATATGTTGTCGAGCGCCGCCGACGCCGGATCACTCGCGGCGGTCGCCTTGGTTGTGGCCCGCAACGCCGCCCGCATTTTTTCGGGCATGCTACGCCACAGCGCTTCGAGTTTGGCTCGCTGAGAAGGCGAGAGATTGGCCATGATCCAGAATACACAGTCTTTTGCTGTCGCTAGTCTTCACCCACTTCGGTTAATGAGCACTTAGCGACCAGTAGCCGGCAAGCCTATACGAGCCGCTAACCCGCCGAGTTCTGACCTCGACAGGCTGAGTTCTCCACCATAGGCTTTGGCCAGATCCGAAACAATCGCCAGACCAAGACCCGAGCCCGGCGCCTGTTCGTCCAGCCGTACCCCGCGCTGCAAGGCGGCTTCGCACTCCTGCGGGTCGAGGCCCGGACCATCATCCTCGATTATGACAGCCAGCTCGCGAGCCGCGGTCCGCATGGCTTTTACATGCACTTCGCCACCCGACCACTTGCAGGCATTGTCCATCAGATTGCCGACCATTTCTTCCAGGTCCTGGCGCTCGCCCTTGAAGTTGAGGCCGTCCTCGGCTTCGAAAGTGATGCGTATCCCGCGTGCCGCGTTGATCTTTTCCAGTGTACGCGCAAGGTCGCCGACGGTGGACGCGACCGGCGTCCTGGCACCAACAGCCTTGGCGTGGGCGGCCGCCCGGGCCCGCCGCAAATGGTGTTCGACCTGCTCGGTCATCACGCCGGTCTGACGCTCGACCATATCGGCCAGCGCCCCTTGCGACGTTCGCGCCTCATTGGTCAGCACCGCGATCGGGGTTTTCAGCGCGTGGGCCAGATTGCCGACATGCGTGCGCGATCGCTCGACCAGCTCGCGCGAGTGGTCAAGCATGGCATTGAGTTCGTCGGCCAGCGGCTGGAGCTCGACGGGAAATTCGCCGTCAACGCGCTCCTGATTGCCCTCGCGAACCTCCGCGACACTGGTCCGCATACGCAGGACCGGCGCCAGGCCGATGCGGACCTGGAAGAAGACACCTGCGGCAATGGCAGTCGCGAAGCCCAGGAACATGATGCCGGAAGTGATCGCGAAATTGCGGACATCGCGGTCGGCGGTCTCGCGATCTTCGGCGGCCATCATGATGACCATGTCCGGTCGCGAAGGCAGTTGGACCGCCTGTCCTGTCAACCGCAAGGGTTCGCCGCTGGGTCCTTTGGTATCAAAGGACATCACCTGACCGGGACTGGCCAGCAAGGAGGCCATCAGGGCGTCCGGCGGTGTCAGGGTCTCGTCCCACAGCGACCGGGACACGACCAGCGCCTGGTGTCCGCCGCCTTCCATGACCGGAGCATCGAAAATCTGCCAGTAGCGACCGGAGAACACCCGGTCATAGGCCGGGTCAGAGGGCCGACGGGCGAGCACGATGCCGCCGCCTGGATCGGTTTCAGCCGCCGCGACCAGAGCCTCGACGACGCTGGACAACCGATCGTCCATCGTGCGCAGGACCGAGCGCTGGTAAAGCGTGGTCAGGGCGATGGCGCCCAGAAGCAGAAGTGCCAGCGCCCAGGCAGCGGCGCCGGCAAACAGTCTGAAAGCAAGGGAGGCCCGGCGCTTCACGAAACCGGGCGCGCCACCGGATCAACCAGTCGATAGCCCAGCCCGCGCACGGTCTCGATCCGGTCGGTGCCGATCTTCTTGCGCAGACGGCCGACAAAAACCTCGATCGTATTGCTGTCGCGGTCGAAATCCTGGTCATAGATGTGCTCGACCAGCTCGGTGCGCGAAATCACCCGGTCCTGGTGGTGGGCCAGATAGGACAGCATGCGGAACTCGTGCGAGGTCACCTTCACCGGCGCGCCATCAATGAAGACGCGGGCGCCGCGGGTGTCGATGGACAGGCCGCCGCATTCAATCGTCGCCGTGGTGTGACCGGCGGCGCGGCGGGTCAGGGCGCGCATGCGGGCCAGCAATTCCTCGGTGTGGAATGGCTTGGTGAGATAATCATCGGCGCCGGCATCAAAGCCCGCCACCTTTTCCGACCAACGATCGCGCGCGGTTAGGATCAATACCGGGAAGTCACGCCCGGCCTGGCGCCAGCGTTCCAGGACGGTGACGCCGTCCATCTTGGGCAAGCCAAGATCCAGCACCACAACATCATAGGGTTCGGTGTCGCCCATGAAGTGACCGTCCTCGCCATCGACGGCTGCGTCGACGGCATAGCCGGCATCTTCGAGGGCCCGGCCAAGCTGGCGGTTCAGGTCCGGATCGTCTTCAACAACAAGCGCGCGCATGCACTCCCCCTATCGTTCAAACAGTATCTGCCCGGTCCGGGCATCGGCAACCACATCGACGCGGCGACCCTCACGGGTGAGAATCTTGATCACATAGCGCGGCGACCCGCCGCCCTCGAGCTCGGCATCGAGCACGTCGGCGCCGGGATAGCGGCGACGCACTTCCGAAATCACCCGCAGCGCCGGCACCACATCACCCTGACGCCGGGCGTCACGGGCTTCAGGCGCGGTGTAGCGGTCCTGCAGGTTGGCATAGCCGGCCGGCTCCACGACTGCGGCGTCGTTTCCGTCGGCCCCGGCGGGGGCTGCGAAGACGCTCAGGGCGCCAGCAAGGATCAAAAGGTTTCTCAACATGACACTCACACTGACGGGCTCCCCCTGAACCCGTGCTGAACAACATACTACCAAAACATCACCGTCACGAATGCAGGCCCTTGCGCGGATCATGGCCTTCCGGCGGCGACCATTTCTCCAGGAAGGCTTTCAGCGCCTCATCACTCGACGGCAGCGCCACCATCAGCCGGACCAGCTGGTCGCCGCGCTTGCCCTTGCTGCCAGCAAATCCCTTGCCACGCAGCCGCAGCAAGGTGCCCGTCGAGGATCCGGGCGGCACCCTCACATCGACGGCACCGTCGATCGTCGGGACCCGCACCTTGGCGCCCAGCGCCGCTTCCTTCAGGCTGATCGGCAGTTCCAGACGGACATCATCGCCAGCGCGCGAAAAGAATTTGTGCTCGGCGACCTTGATCTCGATCAGCGCATCGCCGGGCTCGCCGCCCATGGCCGAGCCCTCACCCTGGCCGCGCAGGCGCAAGACCTGACCGTCGCTGGCACCCGAGGGTACCGCGACATCGAGCGTGCGTCCGCCCGGCAAGCTGACCCGGTGTTTGCCGCCCTGGGCTGCCTGCATGAAATCAACGGTTACGGTCTGGCGCACATCGGCCCCCTTGCGCGGAGCCTGGCGCTGGCGCCCACCGCCGCCCTGGGCGCCGAAATCGGTGAACAGGTCGGAGAAGATATCCTCGAACCCGCCGCGGCCCTGATGGCGCGACTGGCGGAAATTGAACGGCTTGCCACCGGGGCCGCCGCCCATGCCACCCATCCCGCCCATGCCGGGGTGGAAACCAGCTCGCGCCGCGGCGTCATACTCGGCCCGTTTTTCCGGGTCGGAAAGCAGTTTGAAGGCTTGCGAGACGTGTTTGAAACGCTCCTCGGCCGCCGCATTGCCGGGATTGGAATCCGGGTGCAGCTCCTTCGCCAGCTTGCGGTAAGCCTTGCGGATTTCGTCGGCGCTCGCCGTTTTGGAGACGCCGAGCGTCTTGTAGGGATCGTCCATACCCGTATTGCCTTGCCGGTAAAGCCTGTCGGCCTTGAAGGCCATGCATCATGTAAGCGGCTTTGCAGCCGATATCAAAGCACAGCTCACAGATCGACCTCAGCCTCTGCGGCCGGCCCGGCCCCGACACGCGTCGACAGCTGCGCAACACGAACGGTCAGATGGTCCGGCAAGACTCCAAGCGCGGCAACCAGTTCGCTGTCGGCAAGGGTCAGGCCAGCGCTTGTGACGCCGTCCAGCTGATGCACAACACCGGCATCATCCAGATCCACCTGCCAGGCCTCGCTCGCCTCCCCCAGCGGCACGTCCGGCGCAGACCAGTCATCGCCGCCAATCCGGGTCTGGCGGATCCAGTCGACACGCAGTGCACCGGCGGTTCGACCAAGGACGAGATGGACCGGGGCCAGCGGTATAAGATCAGCAGCAACCGGCGGCACCTCGCGCCGGGTCGCGGCGTCATCGCTGGCTGGATAACCGGCTGCGACAGCCGTCAGCTCCAACGGCACACCGCGCTCGTTCGGTGCCAGGGTCATCGCCTGACAGGCCTCATCCAGCACCACAATGCGGGCACCGCTGGCGGCCGCTCGCGATACCCCATTGCCCAGGCCGCGCAACAGACCGGTCAGGCGATAGCGACCGGGCGCCAGCAACTCGGCACCGCTGAAAGCGATCACCTCCCAGTTGCCGGGCGTGGCTTCCACCGCGATCCGGTTGGCACCGTCCAGCACGGCGAACGGATCGGCACTGTCCAGCGCGCCCCAGTCCAGATCGAGCAGCACCGCCCGGGCCCGGTCCCAGCGACCGACAGGGCCGGCAGACAGGTCCGCCGCCAGCCAGCCAAGGCGCGCCGGACGGGTCAGGGTCGCGGCGTGACGATCGAACAGGTGGACATCGACAGCGCCCGGCCATGACTGCGCCCAAGCGGCCACAAGGGGACCGTCCCGGCTCTCACCGGACTGGAGCGGCAGGTCCAGCACTTCCAGTGCCGGGCGCATTGCCGTGTCGGGCAGAGCCGGGTCTGCGCCGGTTTCGCCTGCCGCGACGGTGACAGACTGCCCCGTCGGCTGGTGCAGGCGGGCCTGACGCACGGCGTCACCCTCCAGCGCCGCGACCTGCCAGGTCTCATCATCGACAACGACCCGGTCGCCAACCTCCACCGCCAGAAAATCAGGCGGCAGGACCAGGTCGAGCCGCTCGGCCAGCGCATGAGCGGTGATCAGGCTGTCGCCACACCAGCGCCGGGCGGTGTCGGCATCAGCAATCACCGGCACGATCAGCGAGCGGGTCGCCACCGTCCCCATCGCGCCGCGGGCCGAAGCGTGGCCGGTGCGATAGCTGGCACGGTCGTCGTAAAAGCCCAGAGCGACATCACGGACAAGGTCCAGCGGAGCGGGATGGAAGCGGGTGACGCTGTCCTCGCCCGAATCGACCGGGTCGGTCAGCGTCAGCATGTCGGTACCGCTCGCCACACCAGCCGAGACGAAACGCACACTGTCGGCCCCCTCGATGACAGAGACGCCCAACAGGTCGAGCAAGGGCGCCAGCGCGTCGCGCGCCGGCATCGGCCGGTCCATCACATAGCCGGCGACCAGATCATGGGTGGCGGACATGTCGCGTTCGACCAGACCGGCTTCGTCGCAGAGCTCGTCGATGATGCGGGCAACCGGGACCAGGCCGGCGCGTCCATTGAGCCAATGGCCCAGTCGCCAGTTCTCCCCGTCCGACCAGATTTCCGAACGGGCGGGGAAGTCCGGCCAGGGTCGCGCATCGAAGGCCCAGACATGCGTCCAGTCCGGCTCGATCATCGGGCCGCCATAAAGCGGCGAGACCGGATTGGCGGCCGGATCATCCCAGTGCGCCAGCAGAACTTCCAGATAGCGCCGCTGGATCAGGTCGTCGCGGACGCCGGTGGAGTGATGGGGCGGTGCACTTTCAGAGCTTTTCGGATCGATAAAGACATTGGGCTGATTGGCCCCCTTATCGACCGCCGGACAGCCGATCTCGGTCAGCCAAATCGGTTTGGACTGCGGGACCCAGCCAGTCGGAGTGGCTGCACGCACGCCACCGGGCCGGTCGTGATGCGCATTCGACCACCAGCCAATCAAATCCTTGTAGCGCCAGACCCAGTCCTCGCCATGCGCTGCATCGCTGATCGGCGTGCGCAGCTGGGCGTCACGGTCTTCCGGCGAGGCGTAATACCAGTCATGCCCCTCTCCGCCCGTCACCTGACTGGCCAGATAGCTCTTGTCATGCGGGCCGGACGCGAGAGCCGCGTCGAGATGATCATCGCCATCGCGCCAGTCGGCCAGCGGGATGTAAAAATCGATCGCCACGGCGTCGATCGCCGGGAGTGACCAGAGCGGGTCGAGATGGAATATCCTGGCGCCGCCGCCGCTTTGATGACCGTGATACTCGCTCCAGTCAGCCGCATAGGAGAGACGCGTCGACGGGCCGAGCAGGCTGCGCGCCTCGGTGGCCAGTGCGCACAAGGCCGCGACCGCCGGATAGTTCTCACCGGCCCCGGATGTGGTCAGCGCCACCATTTCCGAACCGATCAGGAAACCATCCACCCCGCCCGCCGCTGATGCCAGCGCGGCGCAATGCAGGATGAAACGCCGATAGCGCCACTCGTCCGGACCGGCATAGATCACCGCCCCGCCACTGACCGTGAAATCCGTCGCCTGCGCGGTTCCGAAGAAGGCGTCGACCTGAGCCGCAACGCTGCCCGCCCCGGGCCGGATACGGCCGCGCCAGGGATAGGCCGGCTGCCCGCTGCCGCCATCCGGGTCCGGCAGGGAATTGCCGTCAGCGATGTCCATCAGGATGAAAGGATAGAGCGTGACCTTGAAGCCGCGCGCCTTGAGCGCCCCGATCAGCGCCACAACACCGGCATCATCCGGCGTGCCGCCATAGACGGGACGATCATCGATGCGGCCGACCAGCCAGGCCGTGTCGCGGTCGGCACCCGCCACACGCCAGGCTGTCGGACGGGTCACTGTGTCGCGATCCTCGACGCCGGGCCGGATCCGGCATTCACCACAGCGCAAATCATCGCCGAACCAGGCCAGCACGATCTGCACCGAGCGGCAGGCCGGCAGATCGCGTTCCAGATCATCCAGCGCGGCCAGCACATCGCTCAGCCCGCGGGCATTATTGCGATTGACCGGTGTCTCCGCGCCCGGCCCCTGCAGACGCATGACCGGATCGGGGCTGAGCGCGAACTCGCCGCAGCCGGGGATGAGATTGACGCCGCGCACCTGCCGCTCCAGCCCGTCCGACCCGACACCGCGGAACACCTCCACGGAGAGGTTTGGCAGGCGATGCCCGAATTCATCCAGCGGCAGGTCTTCGAGCACCAGATAGGCGGTGCCGCGAAATCCCGGCGCGTCAGGGCCTTCAATGGCAGTGATCAACGGGTCGGGCAGTTGGTCGGCGCGGCCAGCATGCCAGCGCACCGGATAGCGTGACTGGTCGAGCAGCGCCCCATTGGCCCATATCCGCCCGATGCCGGAAATCTCGCCTTCACATAGCCCGACCGCAAAAGAGATTGAATAGGTGAAGCCTGTCTCCTTCGGTCCGGACTTGCCGCCGCCGGACGTCTGCGCGTGCTCGGTAAAACGCGCCGCCCAGATCACCTGGCCGGCCAGACGGGCCCGGCCCCAGACCTGGGGCATGGCCGCGCCATCGGTGGAGGTCTGGACCGGCAGTTCCAAAAGGCGCGGGCCCTCGCGTCCGGGCAGAAGCGAATTGAGGGCGACACCGGCCGCAATCCGCCCCAGCGTCGGCAGGGCAGCGCGGGCCGCGCCCAAGGCGACGCGGCCGGCGGTCAGGACAAGTTGGGCCATGTCATCTCCTCAACGGGTTCGGCGGGCGGCAGGTCGGGAAAGGCGAAGGCGGCGACCAGACGGCGGCGCCACCAGGGTGTCAGCGCGGTCTCAACGACGCTGCGCCGCCAATAGGCGTGAATGATCCGGTCGCGCTGCGACAGCACGGCGCAATGGCGCGCCGTCCCGCCGGGCCGGTCGGAAAACAGGAGAACATCGCCCGGTCGCGGGCTGGCCTTGTCGATCTCGGTGAAGTGGGTCCCCACCGCCTCCATCAAAGCGGCAGCGAGCGGTGTCCCGGCGACATCGGGGCCATAGGGCGGGACGGTCTGCGGCTCCTCGCCGTAAAGCGTCCGCCAGATCCCGCGAATGAGGCCCAGGCAGTCACAGCCCGCGCCCAGGCAACTGGCCTGGTGACCATAGGGCGTGCCGATCCAGCGCCGCGCTTCGGCCAGTGCCAGCCCGCGCGCCGTGGCGCGGGCCGCGGTGCGTTGACCCCGCCTCATCCGCCCAGCCCCCGGGATGAGCCATCGCGGACCGGCTCGCTGGCTGGCGAGGCCTGCAGCACATCATTGCCGACCATGTGCGGGAAGCCGCGAAAATTGAGCGTGTTGGCGAAACGGTCGCGGCAGGTGGTGAAGGCCTGGTCACAGCCCAGCGCAAAGCCGGGATGACCGCCATCCACGCCGCACCGCCCATCTCCCAGCACCGCATCACAGCGGCGGGCAAAGACCCGGCCGCAAACCCGGCCCAGACGATGGGCGAGCCCCAGAAGCTCGGCCTCGAACCGGCCATCGACGCGGCGGATCTCGCCCAGCTCGCCCTGCCCGGTCTTCACACCGAGTGGCGGATCGCTGGCCCAGTCGACGCGCCAGCTTTCGACCCGCGCACCGGACCAAAGCCCGCCTTCCAGATCGTCGCGCCGCAGGACATCGTCATCGAGCGCGCCGACCAGCCCGCCCTGATCCGGCGCCAACCCGGCTTCCGCCGCGACATCGCTGCCGCCAAAACCACTGCCGGCACGGCAGGTCACGCCTTCAAACACCAGATCATGGTCATGATCGGTAAAGCCGAAACGCGCCGCATCGGAGCGGGTCACGATCCAGCAATCGCACAAGGTGGTGACGCCCTCATCGAGCGCCGCCTGGATGGATGCAGGCACGTTTTTCATGATCACCTCCGGCAGACTTCGGGATCAGACTCTGATTTCGATCAGGGGGATGGACAGCGCAGAGGCGGCGCCGGGCTCGTCGAGGGCGAGGTCGAGCCGCTCGCTGGCAAAGCGCACCGGCACGTCAAAGGCAAAGCCAGCCGTGATCGCCTGCCCGGGTCCTGGCGGGTCCGTCAGCGTGACCAGGCCGGTTGCCGTATCGAGGCTGAAGTCAAGCGTTTCCACGCCGTCTACGGCCAGCCGGACCGAGCCCTCGACCGGCTTGGCGATGGTGCGGGTCCACGCTTCGCCGCCGCTCTCATAATGCTTGATCAGCTGGAACTGGGTCGCGGTGCCGTCACCGGTGCTGATCAATTGATCGGACGGGTCCGGGGCCTGGTCGGGCGGGGCGGAGCGATTGTCAAACGGATCGCGAAAGCGAAACCCGTGCAGTGGCCCGCGCCGCGCCTCGAAAAACTCGATCAGCGTGTGGATATCGGTCAGCGAGCGCACGCCCGGCCCGGCATCATAGTGACGGCGACTATCGGCCCAGGGCGTGTTGCGCTGCTCGCGGCCGGAGACCAGCGGCACGATTTCGGTGCGCCGTTCCGGCCCGCCACTGGCGCCGACGGAAACCGAGAAGGGAAAGCGGACCTCGTGGAACACGCTCATGACCAACGCCTCCCCTCATCGACCGCCCGCGCCAGCGAGCGGGCAATCCGGCCTCGCGATTGCGCAATGGCGCGGTCGCTGCTGGCGCTTGATCCCGGCGGGAGGGTCAGGTGGATATGGACGGTCTGGCCGCCACCGCCGCTGCCAGACGGGCTGACCTGTCCCGCCACGCCCGGCGTGAAGAGTTCGGGACCGCGCTCGCCGACCAGATAGGCGCCGCCCGGCTGCACCGGCCCGCCTTCGGCGCGGGCGCCATCCGGCGTGATCGCCCCCAGCGCCCGGTCGATCAGACCGGCCAGAGGCCGTTCGATCACCTGCTGGGCGGCCAGTCGGGCGAGGTCCGCCAGGATCGCCTCGGTCATGCGCGAGAAGTCCGCCTCGCCGGAGCGGGCCGCCCGACCAAGCGCCTGCTCGATCCGGCTGCCGGCGCGCTCGAAAGCGGTCTCCAAGGCCTCGGCAGCGCGTTGGCCCGCTCCGTCGGCAAAGTCCTCCAGCGGGGTATCCGGACGGGATGGGGTCATAGCCTTGCCTCCTCTGTTGTGTCCGCAAATTCGGGATCAGGAAAACGGGCTCGCAGCGCCTCCAGCCCGGCCCGGTCGAGCGCGGTCTGACCGCCGGGGGCTGTCAGGGCGCGCCATTCGACCAGCGACAGGCGCCAGACCTGTTCCGGCACCAGTCCCAGGGCGAGCCCGGTACGCAGGACCAGCGCCCAGTTCATGGCGCGCTGCCAAGCTTGAGACACTCAGCCACCGCCGCGGCGGCCTCGCCGATATCGATCGGGGCGGCCTTCAGCTCATCCAGGCTGATCACCTCGCCGCCGCCGCGCGCCAGCACTTCGACGATCTGCAACAGGCGTCCGGCGCCCAGCGTCTCGCCGGGCGGACACAGGATTTCGATTTCCGCCAGCGCACCCAGGGTGAGGCAGAGCGTCAACGTGCGCTCACCGATGACGAGTTCGACCTCACCGCGTTGCCGGTTGGCCATCTCACAGCGCCTCGAAGGCCAACGGTCCGGCCGACGCCAGGCTCATCGACCAGGTCGCTTCACCATCATGCCGGCCGGCATAGTCCAGCGCCGCCACCTGGAAGGCGCCTGTCAGCGTGCCGAAATCGGGGATGACCAGCTGCCAGCTGTCGCAGGAGCGATCGAAAAAGGCCTGGCGGATCCGCGCATCGGCGGCTGCATCGACAAACACGCCCGAACCGGACACGGCGCAGGTCTTGAGCCCCGCCCCGTCCATCAGCTCACGCCAGCCGCCGACACTGTCGGCATGGGTCACATCGACCAGACGGGCATTGAGCGAAATCGTCTTCAGCCGCAGGCCGGCGGCGGCCGTGAAGACGGGTGGATCACCGCCATCGCCGATACGGATCAGGATATCGCGGCCGGATTGAACACTCATGGCAGGGCTCCTTTTTGTGAGGATTGGGCGGCGGCCCGGCCTGAAAGCGGGCACAAAAAAACCGCCCGGGTGGGGCGGTTTGGTGGGGGTATTTCTTGGGCCGCGAATTGGCTGGGTCAGGCTCAGCGTTCGGCCTGAGTTTGATGTTTTTCATACATGACGAGGCGCGCCACAACCAGTTTAGCGGTTGAAGCCTTCGCGGCGATTTGTGCCTTCGATACGCATCGTCTGCTTCCTTGTTGAGCGTGTCCTGTTTACCCGATTTGCCGGGGCAGGTCCATATGACGGCACGCTAGACCAGCCAGCTTGCCTCGCCGTAAATCGCGCCGCCCGAACCATCTATATAGGCAGGATTTGCGCCATTTTCATGCCGATCCACCCCCCACCACCGCCCGCAGGCGCAGGAGGCCGCGTTTCAACCGCCGCTCGCGGGTCGAGAAGACGTCGCGATAAGCGGGGGTGAGTGTGATCAGGCGCCAGGGCTCAGGCAGGTCGGGAAGTGCCGCCGCCGTGACACTGTCGGCCAGGGCGTCGAGCACCGGTCCAGGATCGCCATCGCGATACCAGACGTCCAGACCGAGCCGGACTTCCAGCAGGCGGACATCGTCGGCACCGCTCTCATGGGTCTCGATGCGGCCCCAGCTGGCGTGTGGGAAAGCGGCGCGGGTCGAGCGCTCGTCATAAAGGCGGATCGGGTCTCCCAGCAGGATCATCACCGCCGGGTCGCTGGCAAACTGCGCTGTCAGGGCCTCGCGCAAGGCCTCGACCGGAGACGTCACGGGGCCGCTCACAACATCACCGGACGATAAGGCGCGATCAGCGCCGCCACGCCGGGCGGCATGGCACTGGCGCCATGGGTTTCAGCCAGATGGACGGTGAGCTGGAGAATGGCTTCGCGCAGCGGCGCCGGCACATCGTCGGGCTGATCGCCATAGCCACAGCGAAAGCGGATCTCGATCCCAGCCGCCGCCCGGCCCGGCAGCGGCCAGCTCTGTTCCGGCCTCAGGACCAGCCGCCCCGGATCACTCAGCGTGTCGACGAAAAACGCCGCTGGATCGATCTCCGACGGCGCATCATCCAGCCCGTATACCGTGACCGCTTCCAGCGCGATCAGGGGCGGCTTCAACAAGCGAAACCGCGTCCCGAAGGCCGACAGACGCCCCTCGCCCCACCACACATCGCGGCGTTCCAGCCAGGTCTGGGCAAGACAAGCCCGCCCCGTATCCCGCTCGACACGCGCCCGGGCGGTTTGTATCCAGTGGTTGATCGCGTCATCCTGCGACGCATCCGCCACCCGAAGGCGGGCCTTGGCCTCAGACAGGCTGACAGGCTCCGCGGAGGGCGGAGTGAGGAGAGTGAGGGACATGGGGGAAGACTCCGGGAGTGAGAGAGAAGGTTGGGCGCCGGGCGCCGTGACGGCGTTTGTGGTCGAGGTGATTGCGCATGCAATAGGCACAGCCGTGGCGGCCTTTGCCCTAGCCCTCGCTACGCGATCAGCAATCGCGAACGGATCCGGCGATCTGATCGCCGCCTGCCTGCCATTTGGCCTGCCTGTGGCTTTCCTGCTCAGCTTCTGTGTCCGCGTGCCAACAAGACGGAATTTGCGGAAGCGGTTCGGACTGTCGGCAAGGACCATGTCTTTTCAGCACGCGATGGGCGGCATAATTCTTCGCCGCCAATCGCTTGAGCGAAACCCTTTGCCAGAATGGGGTCCACAAGGAGCGGGTGTTTACCTGCCAGGCGTTGGCTACCACTATGCCTTGCAGATTGGATGCGTCTGCCTTGTCCTGGTCGGCATATTGGTGAACCCGGTATGGAAGCAGGGGCTGGGTCGGCTCTTCGCGGAACCCATGGCCCTTGTGATCATGACGCCCCTGCTCGCAATTCCCGGCCTAGTCTCTCTTGTTTTCCCTTGGCTTATGTTCACCCGTTGGGACAAGCCGGAACTAATTGCCGGCGGAGAAGGAGAGTGAGGGACATGGGGGGAAACTCCGGGAGTGATAGAAAAGCCAATCGGCGCATGAAGCTCGATCAAAGCGACTTTATTCGACTGCTTGTTCTGGTCGTTGTGCCGTTCGCGAGCTTGTTGCTGATGCCAGTCGGGCTACCTCAGGCCGGCCCATTGATCTGGGTCGGCGCGGCCGTGATCTGGGTGCCGCTGGCCGCCATCTCGTGCTGGTTCCAAGCCTACCCGCTCCTCGTCCTGTGGACACTGATGACCCAGCGACGCTGGGTCGATAGTGATCTGGACGACCGCATTGCCGCGAGCTTTAACCTGCCAGGAAATGCCGACCCGCGCCCCGGCGCGGACTGAGCCATAAATCCTTTGTCAGCCAGCAGGCCGTATCCGGTTTTCCAGCTCAAGGGTGAAACCGCGCAGCGGCGCTCTCGCGCCCTTGACCTGGAAAACCGGATACGGCGACGTCCCGGCAAGGGATGTATGGCGGGGTGAGCGCTGGGGGCGCCCACGTCAACCACACCATTCAAACACTTGTCATCCCCGCGGGATGTCCGGCAAAAGCCGGACGCACGGCGGGGACCTAACTCTTTGCAATCACATAGGTCCCTGACTTTCGCCCGGCCTGCGCCGGGCGTCCATCAGGGATGACAAACAGGTTCCCGGCCTCAGCTCACACCAAACTTCAACAGCTTGATCGCCTCGAAGTCCTGCACCCCGCCGCCGACGCGTTTGGTCGTGTAGAAGAGGACATAGGGTTTGGCGCTGAACGGGTCGCGCAGGACTTCGACGCCCTGGCGGTCCAGCACGAGGTAGCCGCGGGCGAAATCGCCGAAGGCGATCGAGGCGCTGTCGGTGCCGATATCGGGCATGTCCTCGGCCTCGGTGACCGGATAGCCGAGCAGGGTCGAGGTCGCGCCCTCGCCCAGCGCCGGCTGCCAGAGGTAATTGCCGTCGGCATCCTTGAAGCGGCGCACGGCAGAGACGGTCTGGCGGTTCATCACGAAACGGCCCTTGGCGCGATAGGCGGTCTTGGGCGCGTAGATGAGATCGATCAGCGCGTCGGCCGGATCGTCGGCATCGAATCCACCCGCCGTGCCTGTGGCAACATAGCCGAGCTCGCCCCAGGCCTGTGTGCCCTCGGCGACGGCAGTATAGTCCAGCAGGCCGCGCGGCTTGTTGATGCCGTCACCGGAGACGAAGGCGGCGCTTTCCTGGGCGGCGAAGACGTCGCGGACCTCCTCCGCCAGCCAGTCCTCGACATCGACCATGGCATCATCGAGCAATTGCTGGGTTGCCGCCGGCATGGCGTAGAGCTCGGCGGCGGGAAACTCGATCAGTTCCAGGCTCGGCGCATCGGTTTCGGGACGGGCGGCCGTCTCGGACACCCAGCCTGTCGCCGCTCCGCCGCGCGAAACCGGCTTGCGGAAGGTGCCGGATGCGGTCTGGCGCACGGTGGCGATGGCGCGAATGGGTGAGGCCTCGGCCAACAGCCGGTCGATCCGGGCTTCGGTCTCGGCCGGTACGACATGACCGCCCTCACCGGGCGTGCCAGCTGTGGCGGACTTGCCCTCGGCCAGCTGACCGCTGCGCATATAGGCGGCAAAGCCCGTCGAGGCCGCCGACCTATCGGCACCCGGAGCGAGACCCGGACGCCCCGCTTCATGGACGAGACGGTCGAGGGCGGATTTCTGGCTGTCGAGCGCCTTGTCGATACGCGCGACCTTGTCTTCCAGCAGCACATCGGCAGCGGCCCGCGTCTCGATCTCGGCGAGACGCTGGTCATTGGCCTGTTTGAACTGTTCGAAGGCGGCCAACAGCTCGCCCATCACCGCGCGGCTGTCACCGGTCGCGGCTGTCATCTTGGTTTCCTTGCTCATGGATACTCCTGGGTTGGCAAAGGGTGGAAAGTCAGGCGGCGACGCGGTCGCTCGCCGGGGCCACAAGGCGCAGGCGCGCCTGGGGCAGCATGGGGAAGGTCACGATGGAGACCTCCCAAAGATCGATCGCGGTCAGCACCCGGCCACGCGCCTCACGCGGCGTAGCGGCGCGGGTGCGAAAGCCGATGGAGAGTCCGTCCACCGCGCCGCGCCGGACCAGCGCCGCTGTCGCCCGGCCCCGGGCCCCTGAGGTCAGGATCTCGCCGCGCACATGCAGGCCGCGCGCGTCCTCGGTGATCGAGGTCCACACGCCGACCGGCTCGGACGGGTCGTGCTGGAACAGCATGGGAATGGTGCGGCGGGTGGCGAGCGAGGCGGCAAAAGCGCCCCGCGCCACCACATCGCCGCCAAGGTCAGCCAGCCCGAACAGGCTCGCATGACCCTCGATGACGAGGGTGTCTGGCATGAGGGGACTCCGGGTTTTGGGGGGAAATGACGATTTGCTTGTCATCCCTGATGGATGCCCGGCGAAGGCCGGGCGCAAGTCAGGGACCTATGTGATTGCAGGCAGTGAGGTCCCCGCCCCGCGTCCCGCCTGCGCGGGACATCCGGCGGGGATGACAAGGTTTGTGGTGTTGGGTTTGTGTTTGAAATCTGAGCGCCGACGGCGCGCAATCAGCCATGGATCACTTGTCAGCCAGCAGGCCGCATCCGGTTTTCCAGCTCAAGGGTGAAACCGCGCAGCGGCGCTTCGCGCCCTTGACCTGGAAAACCGGATGCGGCGACGTCTCGGCAAGTGATCTATGGGTTGGTGGGCGCACAGGCGCCCTTGTTCAAAAGACTGGCCGCGCCCCCTCACTCCTCCATCCGCCGCTCGATCCGCACCAGGCTCTCGCGGGCCAGGCGCATTTCGGCTTCCAGCCTGGCCAGCCTTTCGGCCAGCGGGCTGGCGCGGTCGCTGACATGTTCGAGCTGGTCGAGGCGTTCGCCGACGCGGCCGGACCAGATCAGGGCGCCGGAGGTCTGCAGGAGGATGGCGAAGATCAGGCCGAGGGTGACCTGTTTCTGGACGGTCCAGTTGTCGATCTCACGCATGGCCCGCCTCCCGGCTCTCCTCGAGCGCGGTGAAGTCGGGCTTTATCTGGAGGTCGGGCGTTGACCAGGGACGCAGCCAGACGCTCAGGGCACGCGCCATTTTCATCACCAGCGGGCGTACGGTCTGGCGCAGGAAGGCGGCATTGGCCTCGGCGTAATTGGCATGGGTATTGTCACCCGGCAGGCCCAAGAGGAGCGGTGGCACACCCAGCCCCAGCGCGATCTCGCGCGCGGCCTCGCGGCGGGCGGTGGTGAAATCCATCTCGGCGGGGCTCAGCGCCATCGGCGTCCAGTCGAGCCCGCCTTCCAGCAACAAGGGCCGTCCGGCATTGGCGGCCCCGGTATGGCTGGCCTCCAACTCTGCCTTCAGGCGCTCGAACTGGTCCGGCGAAAGCTGGCCGTTCTCGCCCTTGAAGACCAGTGCGCCGGAGGGCCGCGCCGCATTGTCGAGCAGGGCCCGTGCCCAGTCCGAGCCGACGGTGTGCAGATCCAGCGCCCGGCCCACGGCTTCCAGCGGTGACAGGCCGTAATGATCATCGCCGGGATGAAAGAGGCGGATGTGGAAAACCGGGCTGCGGCCGGACACCCGGTCGCGCTGGAAGCGGCGCTTTCGGCCCGCCGCGGCATACTCCCAGCCATCCGGCCAACCGGTCGGCCCGGCCAGCACCCGCATGCGATCCGGCCGCAAAAGATGGAGGGCGCGCGGCTCGTCGGCGAGGCTGGCAAGTTCGAGATAGGCATTTCCCGCCAGCTGTAGATAACCATAGAGACTTTCCCACAATTCCGGCCCGGACTGGTCCGGATTGGGCATGTCGAGCAAGCGGGTCATGGCGGTGTCGGACGCGGCGAGCGGCACCGAGGCGGCGGCCTCCGCGGTCAACCGGACACAGCGATGGACAATGGCATTGCGGGCATAACCGGCCTGCATCATCGCCGGCAAGGCGCGGGGCGACCAGGCCGACCGCGTCCCCGCCGTCAGGGCGATCAGACGGCTGGACAAAGCCGATTTTTCCTCCCGGCCAAACAGCCGGTCGAGCCAGTGGGGCATGGTGGGCTCCTTTTGGTTGATGTCAGGATTGCAGGCACAAAAAAGCCCCGCTTGGCGGGGCTGATTTGCCGGTCTTGCTACCGGATTGCGCCGGGGTCAGGCGGCGGTTTTTCGCGGGTAGTTGGCGGGGTCTGCCGCGTCGATCAGGATCGGTTGCTGGACCGCTGAATAGACCGTGCGGCTGGCGATTTCGTCAATCGTGACACCCTCGCGGCCGGTGAACTCGATGGCTTTCAGGCGCAGCACGATCTCGGCTGTCTGGTCGATATTCGTATCGCCGCGCTCCCAGCGTCCGATGGTCTGGCCATCACGGCCGATCAACTTGGCAAGTTGCGCCTGGGACATGCCCATCTCGGAGCGCAGGAAGCGGATCTCCTTCGGGGTCAGCCCCCCCTCCTTGTTGGCGACTGCATACACCAGGACTTGGTGCAGCAGATTGACATTGGGGATCGTGATGACCTCGTCACCAGCGTCATCCGTCTGGATCGGAAAACCCTCCAGGATGACATTGTCGAGGCCACACTCATCATAGCGGTAGTCGATGCGGCGCTCACTCATTTTTCGTCCTTCCACATAATCGTCACGACCTTCAACGCACAGCTCTGGCTTGGAATTACGACCGCAACCAGTGTTCGCCCATCGCTGTTCGGTGATGTGCCTTCGATCCTGTACTTATAATAGCCTTCTCGTGTTGCCGCCTCACCCTCTTCATAGACAAAGCCAAATTTGAGAATGTGCAGCAAGTCCGCTTCAATCAAACCTCGTTCCAAGAGGCGCTCTTTGACGTGAAGCGTTTTTGTCAAAACCAAATCCGGGCCGCGAGCACAGGCGTTAATCCTCCGCGTCGCATCTGCCGGTCGACAATTTCCCGGTGGCCTCAACATGCCCCTATGTATCACCGTGATATATCAAATCAAGTTAAGAAAGCGTCACGATGAATGGTCGATCACCACTTCATAGCCGCCGCAGCCTCGGCGCCCCCACTCGCCCCAGCACGAGATCACTGATCGCCCAGACCAGCGCGTCGACGCGGTCGGGGCTGGATTTGGGACCGTCGGGCGCACCGAAGGCGCACATCTGGTCTTCCAGGGCCGGGAAGGGCCGCGCATGGCGGACCCGTCCGGCGGCGTAGAGGGCCGCAACCGGTTCGGCGCGGGCGCGTTTGCCGCGGCTGGCATGGACCAGGCGCACGGGCAGGCTCGGCGCGGCGGCTTGTAACACGGCGCGCACCATCTCGCCGCCCTGGTTGGCTTCGGCGATGAGGGCGTCGGCGCTGTAATCGTCAAAGGCGGAAGCCGCCCTGGCGGCCCAGTCGGCCGGCAGGGCCGGGCCAAAGGACAGATCCGCCAGCACCACGGCGACGCGCGCCGGGCCTTCACCCCGCGCGCCGGCCACCACGATCCCGCATTCATCGGACCGCGGACCGCCGGTGGCCGGCGGGTCAAGCGCCACGACGATGCGGTCGAGCTCAGGCATCTGCCCCACAGCCAGTCGCGCCGCCTCGATCTGGGCCCGCGTCCACAGGGCACCGTCAGGATCATCGATCAACAGGCCTTCCACCTCCTGCCGCCCCAGCATCGAACCGCCATAGGCCGCGTTCAGCGCCTCGACGAAGCCGGGCGCCAGATTGGCGGCATTGGCGGCGGTGGGCTGATGGGTCACCCGGATGGGGCCACGCGGATCCCAGGCCTTGACCAGGGCTTTCAGCGCCGGAATCGGGCGCGGCGTGGTGGTCAGAAGGATTTGCGGCGCACCGCCCAGCCTCACCCCCATGCGCAGCGTGTCGAGGACACGTTGCGGGTCCGGCCAGGCGGCGAATTCATCACCCCAGGCATAGTCAAATTGCGGTCCGCGCAGCCCGTCCGCATCCTCGGCGGAAAAGGCATAGGCCTGACTGCCGGAGGGAAAGACCAGACGCTTTCGACTGGCCTCATAGCGCGGCCTCTCCATCGCGCTACCCAGATGTTTCAGGCCCGAAGGCCCCTCAATCATCACTTCGCGGACATCATTGAAAGTCGGCCCCACCAGGGCGATCCGGCTGACCGTGCGCAGCGCCCGATGGCGCACCCATTCAGCCCCGGCGCGGGTCTTGCCGGCACCGCGACCACCGAGGAACAGCCAGGTCAGCCACTCACCCGGCGGCGGTAGTTGCGGGCCCGTCGCGCGGTAGCGGAAGTCGGTATGGATCGCGTCTTTTTCCTGTCGGCCCGGTTTCCGCTTCCTGTCGTGCCACGCCCTCTCCTGCTCCCGCCTCGTCAGCGTCCAGAATGTGTCGACGAAGGAAAGCATCGTCGCGAGCTTGTCGGGCGGCATCATCGATCGCGTCCTCTTCGTCTGTTGGATTGGGTGTTGCGGGGGTATCCGGCGTGGCGCGATCGAGCTTGCAGAGCGCCGCCAGGCCGTTGGCGATACGCGTCGCCTTGCCGGGGTCGCCGAGCAGGAATTCGATCACGGCCTCATCCTTGCGGCGCTCGATGGCCCGCTCCTGGAGGTCGGCCAGCGTCGCGGCGTCATAGGCGCGCAGCCGGCGCAGATTGCGGTTCACAGTGGAGCTGCACAGGCCGCACATTGCGGCCAGCTCTGGCCCGGTCGCCCCGCTCTGCGAAAGCAGCAGATAGGGGTACCAGGCCACGTCGTCTTTCGGTTTTGTCTGGGGAATTGCTGGCATGCCGAACAATAGGCCGACGCCGCGACCGGGCGGATTTCTTCCACGAAAAAACCCGCAACCGCTTGGACGGTCACGGGTTCTTCGGGACAGATACGGGGATAGCGACAGGTTTATCCCCGCCGTCCACCCCCGCCGGGGGGAATATCACTGGTTTTGAAGGCAATGGACGATTGGTGGCGCGTCCTGCTTGAGAGCCCTTGTGACCAATTTGGCTCGAATTTGAAACACCGGAGTGTGGCAAGGGTTGCGGGCTGGTGAACGGGATCGTGAAAATGCGGGATATCGAACCAGCTAGCCCCCCCTCCCACCGTCATCAAGTCAGTTGGGGTGATTTGAGATATTCGTCTCTGATTCGAGCGTTTGCGATGACGATGAGTTTTCGTGCGACGGCTGTCAGGGCGAGGCGTTTGGGTTTACCGGCGGCGAGGAGTTGG
>Ga0209475_10000289_pt1 | contig 127486 bp, 122 predicted proteins | sample tdDd471_FD_187128 | JGI IMG/M metagenome (GOLD analysis project Ga0209475, IMG submission 187128) | Marine sediment microbial communities from the Atlantic coast under amendment with organic carbon and nitrate - tdDd47.1 (SPAdes)... | ecosystem: Environmental > Aquatic > Marine > Coastal >... | reverse complement strand
TATCAGAATATTTTGTTTTTCCAGGGAGTTTTCTCATGGTAGTGTTTTCACCACCTTCACGATACTCCACAGGATCAGTCGTTGAATCAAGACCACTCACTTCTTTAAAAGCACACTGAGTAATGCCGTCTATCTCAACGAGAAAGTTATACTTCATATACGGATCAATTCTATTACCTGCCATTATCTATCTCCAAATTATTTTTTCATACATATATCATTCTTAGGAATGACTGATTCTAAAGACTACAAATTCTGCCGGTTTCACTGTTGCTATACCGATTTCAGTTACAACCATTCCCAGATCACGAACTGCTGCGGGATTTGTTTCTTCATCACATTTCACATAAAAAGCCTGTGCTGGTGTTTCACCAAAAAGTGCTCCATCTCTCCATACATTAGTAAGGTATGCTGTGAGGTTACGTCTTATTTTCTTCCAGAGGGCCTGGTCATTAGGTTCAAATACCGTCCAACGAGTGCCTTCATCAATAGATTCACGAACTGCATTCATCAATCTTCGAATATTTACATATTTAAATGGAGATGAATTAACATCTGGTGTGAATGTTCGTCCACCCATAACAGTAATTGAACCATTTAAATCTCTGATTACATTGATACCCACATCATTAAGGGGACCATGGTCAGATTTATTCAGTCTTTTTGCTACACCAAGGGATCCACGAATCATTTCATTTGCAGGTGCCTTATGTACTCCTCTGGTATTATCTGAACGGGCATAAATACCGGCCATGTGACCAGAAGGTGCAATTGCAACGGTTGAAGCTGCATTGAGTGGATCAGATACCATAATCCATGGAAAATATACTGCACAGTATCCATTTTGACTCTTAACTGCAGGGTCACAGATATCATCTGCAGCTTTAGTATCTACACTAGATCCATCAAGAATTGCAAAACGGTCTTCCATTGCTTCACAATGCTCTACTACTTTTTTCTGGATTGCTGTCGCTACTATATTATGCTCTTCAATACCATCAAGGGCAACTCCTGGGGCTGCTACTATTGCAACTTCATCAATACCTTTTAGTTCATCTAAAGCATGTCCGAACTCAATATCTGTTGCTGCATCAGCTACTTTAACGACCCAGCATGCTGTTCCACCATTATTAAAAAATCCATAAACGCCATGTGCAAGATCTGCATTGGATGCATCGAAATCACCAAAATACTTTTTAAATTCTTCCCAGTTAGTTATACGAACTGGAGTATTGTCAGCTATTAATTCTTCATGGTTAGCTTCTACATCAGGTTCTACTCCGGCAAATTCAGGCTTTACCGGCATATTAATTCTACTAACAGCTGAAACTCCAACGAATCCAGCTGTGCTTGTTCCAACACCTGCTATGGGGCGGTTAGATGAAGGTACTTCTTCAACGTATACACCCGGTGCTTGATATACTGCCATAATTAATCTCCTTACTTTAAAATTTTATTTTAAATTTTTTGCTATTTAATCTATATACAATTATGCTCTTTCAACGCCTTCGTGAGCTAATGTAATTGCTTCGATTGCAACATCATTTGCTGATGCATCAAAACCTGGACCTTCCCATTTTGACGGCCATGCATTTACGAAATTCCATCTCATTTTCTCATTACCCTGATCATCGAGGAGAATGATTGAACCATTTTTACGCTCAATTGCTCCGTCAATTACTCCTTTTCTCCAGTCATAAAATTCCTGAGAATCGGTTATTCCCCACTTGAGAGAAATATCAGAATATTTTGTTTTTCCAGGGAGTTTTCTCATGGTAGTGTTTTCACCACCTTCACGATACTCCACAGGATCAGTCGTTGAATCAAGACCACTCACTTCTTTAAAAGCACACTGAGTAATGCCATCTATCTCAACGAGAAAGTTATACTTCATGTAAGGATCAATTCTGTTACCTGCCATTATCTATCTCCAAATTATTTTTTCATATATATCATTCTTAGGAATGACTGATTCTAAAGACTACAAATTCTGCCGGCTTCACTGTTGCTACTCCAATTTCGGTAACAACTTTTCCCAAAGCACGACTGTCTTCAGGATTTGTTTCTTCATCACATTTTACATAAAAAGCATCTGCCGGGGTTTCACCGAAAAGTGCCCCTTCTCTCCAAACATTGGTTAGATATGCTGTTACATTTCGTCTGATTTTTTTCCAAAGGGTCTGATCATTGGGCTCAAAAATAGTCCACTGAGTACCTTCTTCTATAGATTCACTGACAGCATTCATCAGTCTTCTGGTACTGATATAATTATAAGATGAATTGTCAGAGTATGTTCTGCCGCCATATACAGTTATTGAACCGTTGAACGAACGAATCGCATTAATTCTTCCTACATTTAATACTGCGTGATCAGCTTTACATAGCTTATAATCTACACCTAATGCACCCCTGACAATTTCATTGGCCGGTGTTTTATGAACACCACGGTTAGCATCTGAACGTGCATAGATACCTGCCATGTGACCTGAAGGTGGAACAGATACAACTTTGTCTTTATCATTTTTTGGAAGGGGATTAGAAACCTGGATCCATGGATAGTAAATTGCTCCATATCCATTGGCAGATTTTCCGAGAGCAGTTACTGATTTTCCATCAACTGGACCCGAAATTTCTCCTGCAACCCAGGTTGGATCAGTTTTATGAGCAACTTCATCACTGGCAGTTAATGGATTTCCATCAAGGATGGCGAATCTGTCTTCTAGATTTTCACAGTGAGTGAGCATTAATTCCTTAGTATTATTATCAACAACACCTGGAGCTGCTACAATTGCAATCTCATCAATTTTTTCAAATGTTTCAAGGGCATCTTCATAGTCTGCAACTTCAGCCATTGCATTTATTTTTATCTGTGCTACATATCCGAATCCAACATCTGAATAAAGAGCATCTGCTCTTTTAATTGCTGCAGCAGCTTCATCTTGAAATTCGGTTATAGTAGTAAATCCCGTAACATCAGTTGCAGGTTCAGGATAAATAGATGCATTCAATGTAATTTCAGTGAGATCTGTACCACCGGTTATCTCTTCATTGACATCGGTTAATACTTTACTAACACTAGTTACAATTTCATTGTATTTTGATAATACTTCTGCATATGCAGTTTCTGCTATTTCAACAGTGGCTGCATCTTCTACATCTGATACTTCAGATTCCAGCTCTGCCACTTTAGTTTGCGTTATTATTAATTCTAAGAGTGCTGCTGCCTTTGCATCTCCATATTCTACTTCATTGGTACTTATGGCACGTGCAATCCAACATGCTGTACCGCCATTATTAAAAAATCCATATACTGCATGGGACAATACTTCATTTTCAGGTTGAAAATCTCCAAAATTTCTCTTGTACTCTTCCCAGCTTGTAATTCTTTTAGGATCATTGCCATCTGCAAGTAGATAATAATCTTTAGCTGCATCTGTTGAGCTTGGTGTTTCCGCCATATCAACCAATGCTGCTCTGCCAATAAAACCGGCTGTGCTTGTTCCAACTCCTCCTATGGGACGAACCGATGAAGGAATTTCTTCAACATAAACACCTGGTGCTTTGTATTCAGCCATTTTAATACTCCTTATTATATTGTTTCTAATTTCAAAATTATTACTGTTAAAAATGTGTAAACAGTATGAATTTTCATGTTTCTAAAGTCATAGTAATTGTATAGTCATCTGCATGTTTCGGGATTACTATTGTAGGTTTTGCCTCTCCATACCCTTCAGCAGTAATTGAAAATTCATAACCCCTATCTGAATGTTGGATATTTTTTAAGGTAAAATTACCATTTATATCTGTTATTGTAGACTTTCTCAGTTCAGGAATTTTCACCTGAGCCCAGCTAATTCCCTTTGATGGGTCAACACTATCAACGACTTTGCCTATTATTTCTTTTTCTGATTCTTTAAAGATTATATCCGAATCAGTTACAGTATAAATGTCATCCTCAATAACTTTATTAACATCCATAGAAACAGTAATAACACAGTTAATAGAAGGGCGGTATGGAGTTCCCAGAGCATTCCAAAATTCAACTGGATTTGAAAGAGTATTCTTTTGTGCAGATACCATGGGTAAATCAGGTTGCTGATTAGTTAATAATCCCTGTAAATAGTTTTCTGGTATATTTTGATTTCTGAATAATACTTCCAATACTTGACTTAAAAGTCTATGTTCAAGCATCTCACTTCCGCTCTCAGATGTGACATTCCATGCACTGATCATATATGAACAATCAACTCGTACTGGAGATTTATACAGTGCTACTGTATTCTCAGGTGTTGTCTGCTGACGAACTACTCTTTCATTAGTTCTTAATTCACGGTTTTCCCTGATATCGTAAAGATAGATATTGAGGTTCAAGCCAGATTGCATATCTCGCCATTCTTTGTCTGGCACTGAAAAGCTTATTTTGTCTGTTGTAAGTGCTTGTAATGCAGTTCCATCAGAAGCTTCCCCAGAAAGCAGTTCTTTTAATGTTAAATCTAAATCTTGTATCATTATAGGCCTGTATCCATTTTTAATAAATTATAATACTCACCAAAATCATCCTTAACACAGAGTTTTCCTGATTTCTGATATTCCCGCTTTATTGCAGGAATAATATGTTTCATCCCTACAGATTCATTTCCAATCACAGCATAAAAAGCCGAGGCAAGTGCTATATTTTTTATACTTCCACCTGAAACATTAAATTGTTGTGATAAAAATTCAAAATCAACATCATCATAAAGAGGTGTATCAGAAGGAAAAATATTATTCCATATAGTGAGACGTGAATCAGCATCAGGGAAAGGAAACTCCAGTGTAAATTGTAACCGGCGAATAAATGCATCATCCATATTGTTTTTCAAATTTGTAGCAAGAATTACAATACCTGTAAATTCATCCATCTTTTGTAGCAGGTATCCTGTTTCAATATTGGCATGACGATCATGAGAATCATTTATCTCAGAGCGTTTTCCAAAGAGGGCGTCTGCTTCATCAAAAAAGAGAACCGAATTGCTTAATTCCGCTTCATTAAAAATTTGTTCTAGATTTTTTTCTGTTTCACCAATATATTTACTTACTACTGAGGATAAATCAATCTTGTATAAATCAAGCTGAAGTTCATTGGCAATAATTTCAGCTGCCATTGTCTTTCCTGTTCCTGGTACACCTGACAGTAATATTGTTAATCCCTTACCTAAAGATAATTTCTTTTCGAATCCCCAATCAATATATACACGATGTTTATGATTGTAAAAATTAACAATATCATAAAGCTGACTTTTCATATCAATTGGAAGAATAATATCTTCCAACTTATATATCGGTTTAATCTTTTTGGCAATCCGTGAAAGTCCCTGGTTTGATTGTAACCTGCATCCTTTAAGGATATCTTCTTTTACTATTTCTGGATTTTTAGGAGATTCCCATAATGCTCTATTATATGCAGTCTTCATTACATCTTCAATCTGACCAGCGGTAAAATTAAATTTACCTGAGAAGTCTTCAATATCACACTCTGAAGAAATGTAATTGAAATTTGAAATTTCTTCTTCCCACAGTTCTTTTCTTTTATGGTAATCAATAACTGGAAAATCTACTTCTATGATACCCTTTGAAGTAAACTCACCGGTAATATCAATGGGAGCATCACTTTCTATAAAGGAAAGAGTAAAATGCTGCTGTAGTTTTTGGAAAAGAATTTTTTTATTATAATTATCTGCAGCTTCATCACCTGATAATTTATCTTCAACCTTTAAATAAATTACTGACGTCAATAGCAATCCTTCAAGTATAATGCAATCTATAAGATCGACAAATGAACTATTAGTATAGTCTATTCCTTTCAAATCTATTGTAAGCAATGGTAGATTTATTTCAGAACATAATCCTTTAGCTGCTTCTTCCTGACCTGCTCCATACTGACCATAGAACAAAAAAACAATTTTATTATCAAATGCATCATCGGAAGAAATATATCTTTGAGAGAATTCATTAAAATGTTTATATAATTGATCTGGAATCTTTTTAATAGAAAAAGGTTCATAGGGTTCAATAATTGAACTTATACTTGATAATTTCGAATCCAGTATGTTGTGACCCATCAGGTAACTTAATATTCGTTCATTTACTTTGTACTGCCTTGATCCATGAGGAATTGTCTCTTCAGGATTGATTTTCTCAATTAACCGATACTTAATAAGTGGACTATTGTGAGAAAACATTTCACGTATTTCCATCTTCTGATCAATTGATTTAGCAAGCAATTGCAACATCAAATTTATTGTAGGGTATCGCCATGCAATATTATCATGAAGATATCCAAAAAGTTTACCAAAAGAGAGATCAACATCCGTAGCACAACATAATAGAATTATATCTATTTCAATCGCTGACAATTGAAATATTTCTGCAAGCATCATCAGTGGCGGAATGAATCCTTCATCTGCGCATTCAAGAATTTTATTATCAATTTTTTTGTTTTCGTCATCCATCACTTGAAGAAATGATAATGTCCTTGAATCATTATTACCAATTATTAGCGATTGGTTCCAATCAATTGACTTAACATTTACAATATCATTAATTTCTTCATGGGAGATGAAGAGTCCCCTAAGATGCTCAAACTTTTCAGCTGATTCATTTTTATATGAAGGCTTTACCGCAAATTGCAACAAATGATATATCCGTGCTAACTCATCAAGCATGTGTGAGTTTTTATTTTTAATATATTCATGCATACTTTATATTTTTTACCTGTCTATACTTTTCATTTGTCTGTTTAATGATTAAGTTATACGAAATTATCTTGTTTTTTTTCATTATATTGCATTCATGTCAATGTCACATTCAACAACTTATTTATTGCATTTATTTCTTTTTATTATAAATATACAGGATTATCCTGTCTCTATTTCATAAATTACATTCATGTCAATATGACATTCAACAATATATTTTTAATTATTTAGTTATATGTTACAGTTTTATATAATTTTTTTATATCTATTTTAAATAGTACTTTCATGTCATTATGATATGCTACATTTAAATTTTAATTTTAATGTTAATGAATAACAAATGGTCTCTTTGCATACTAGAACATAGGCTCATTTGAAAGAGTTAAAAAAGTTTATACTAATTTTGACTTTAAAGAACATATAGATCAAGTAATCCTTGTTTCCAACAAAGATCACTATATATGTTTTTCACTAGAATTACTGTATGGTAGAAATAGGGATGGTAAGATCATATAACTTTCTGTATATAGATGGCTCTGTAATCACTCAATTGAATATTATCATCTCCTCCGATATTTTTTTCTACATATTCTGTTGATATTTTGACAAATTGATCCTGCAAGTTTACTGTGCTATTTTCACCAATACAGGCATACCAACCTGGTATTGTTTCATTATCCTGCCATTCTAATCCATTATAAAGAATAATAGCGCCAATAGGCAATACCGTATAACTATCAGCAACACCTGAAGCAAGCTCAGATATTACTCTATCAATATACTTTTTCGTAACAGCGTGATTATCTTTTTCAGGTAAATCTTCAGATAGAATGACTACCTCTTCAAAAGTTCCTTTACCATGAACTACCAGTGTATTTGCTTCACAAAGTCCATCAATTTGAACCTTTCCTTCAACAGTAAGCTTTGTACCTAATTCAGGATACAGTGTGCCTATACTGGTAGCTCCTTTAATATATACATTTTTTTCTGCCAGTATGTGGCCCATTGTGAAGTTGTAATTTGTCATTTCAATATCCCCCAATCACTTTGACTCAACTGTTTTATTGTCAACCCACATGTCATTTCTACAGAAGGATTAACACTCTATCTCTCTAGGAGCCTATTATTTGATATGACAATCTTTACCTGTCTTAAAAAGAACAGGCTCAGAATTAATTCTTATTGATTATGTTGGAAAGTAATAAAGATCTTTTCAGTGAACCTTCTTGCCCGGTGCCGGGCTGTACATTTCTTTTTGATATATGTCTGTGAAGGCGAAAAAGTCTTATTTCACGTCTTTTTCTTGTAGTTATAATCTACATTCATGTCATCATAAGAAGCAATTTTTTTTCTACAATTATTACATTATATTTTTGAAATACTCCACTACTCCAGGGGATATATATATCATTAAAGACGAATATTGCTCAATAACAAGACCTACAAGACCCCAGAGAGGGATATAATGAATTTTTGTGTATCCATTACAGATACTACCCCTATCTTTTCTATAGTCCCAGGGACGTATATGAAGAAAACGATCATAGAACCAACCCGACAAAATTTCGAAGAAGGTAAATGTAATACTCCAAACAATATATCGAATAATAATATTCAATGATTCTATAGAGCTGTTAACTGCTTCGAAAAAAAAGAGTATCAATAAACCATATACTGGAATCATCCAAAGTGAAATATTGCCATGAAGTTTCCGATCATCCTGTGTAATTGTACCATCTGTCACTTTCGATATTGCAGTTACTTTAATTTCCATAACAAAGCCAAAAAAAACATAGGCCCAGAAACGAAATATCCATTCTATTGCTGTATCTATTATCATATTTATTTCCTTAATTTAATATAGAAAGAGTGTTCTCACCTTTACAAACTACCTTCTTTTTATATTTGCATTTGCTATTTTGTATAGTCCTCAATGTCATTCAATGCTATTATATTACACTGAATGACATTGAAAAACTTTACTTTTTATAAATAACATCTAAAAATCACTATAGAATCAGGTACATCATAAATCTATTATACCTATTATTCAGTTTGTTTTATTATGTAAAATCTCTAAAGTTAGATCTATTGAGTTTTACACTTTTATGCTTACGCTATACTTCAATTGAAATTTTCAAATTCTTTCCATCTAAAATGTTTATATATTACAACGAAACATCCTTGACTAATGAATCAAATTGTTCCTGATTCATTTGATTACATCCTCATTGTAATACCACATTACTGCATAAAGAATTACCTCAATTAGCAGTAATATATTTTTCTTCGCACTCTACGCATAATCTATATTTCCTTTTACTGTGAGGATAATATTTCCTCAGTACTGTATTTTGAATAAGGTGATACTTACCGCATTTGTTACAACGCCGTAGGGAGGTATCATGAATTTTTTTATTGATCTCTCTTTCCTGTGTCTCCCTTGTTCTTGAGTACAGTACATTTAAACAATTACGTATTTTTGGATCTATTGGTGTAAAAACCATCATTTTCTCTCTGCTTGCATATTGCTCCATATCATTACCTCAATCAGTTTTGTTATAGTGAAAATGACCCTAATTGCATGTAATGTATCATTATCATTAAATCCATGTCATATCTTAGTCAAGTCCTGATAAAGATAAGGCTCAATAAATATGAATGGATTTAACCTTAATTCTAATTTTAGTTTTGTCTTATACTCCCTTCATGAATTTTATTTATTTTAATGTCATGTAAAAGTTATTAACAAATTTGACGCACTGCTGATCAAGATCACTATTATTAGAATCAATATTTTTTAATTAAGTATTATTATTCGGTAAATTATACTGTGGCACTGCACCATTATTTACCGTGGCATAGCGGTGAATTTCTTTTATAGCGATGCTCTGTTTATATAGGTTATCCACAATATTTTTAGACTTATCCACAATATTCTTGGACTTATCCACAACGTTATCTACCATCCTATTAGCTGAATCTCCATTAATAAACCTGCCATTATTGTCTCTCTGTGCAGGTTTAGCATTTCTTTTTCTCTTTTTATCAATGAATCTATAGGAGTTTCCTGTTCTTTCTTTCAAGAAATCTATAATCTCATCAATAGTTATTTTAGGTTTTACAACCTGAGGCTTTAAATCATACCCCTGGTTCTTCTTAAAACTTAAGACTTCTTTAATAGTATTTACTTTATCTACCCTGTTTATGAGATATATATTTTTATTTTGACTGCCATACTTAAACTTTAGTATTGTTATTAAGTCAAAGGTCTCTAATTCCTTTAGATATTTAACTACACTGGAAATACTGCATCCCATAAGATCTGCAAGTGATTTCTGATCTGGAAAACAGAAATCCTTTTGCTCAATTAAATAAGATTTAAGAATTACATACAAGTGTTTTGCGCAGTGTGAGATATGTGGAAATGAGACTACCCTTCTCCGTTTCTCATAATCATAAACGAAAAGTAGTTCCCAATCATAATGCCCGAAGTTATAACTGAGTCCCTGTTTTTCATACTCAAGAAATTTATCAAATTTAATTCTTTGAGCATTTTTTGTTTTTTCTTTATTTACCATACCAGCCTCCTTGGTTAAAGCACATTTGTGCTCTTCTTATTCCTCCCGCTTCTTGTACATGCACTTAATGCTTCGCTGTACAGCTAATGAAAAAACCTTTTGCACTAAAAATGTCAAGCACGTGAAAAAAAAAGTCCGGACAGTATGTTGTCCTATACAATTAAGCATAAATCCCTTAAAATAATTTTAATATTTTAATTTTTATATTAAAGTCCATCAGACAAAAATACTGTTGCGAGAAAGACTCTAAAAAAAAGTCAGATAAAGGAAAAATTTTACTAAAGTTATTTTGACAAATAACAGTCCGCCATCGGTCATCTTAATTTTTAATCTACTATTTTACTGTAAATCCTACTTTTTTTACCATGGTTATTAACATTATTCTATTTTTACCATGGTGTTTGTGAAAATCTTAGGGGGTATGATTTTGTCTTACTTTGACGGCACCTAACAACAGACAGATGCCATTTTGTCCGTCACGCAAAACAAGGCTTTTTCGAGAATATAAATTTTGTCCGAAGAGATCCAGTGAGAGTTTTTAACAGAGGTTATTTTTTGCCCTTTGCAGAGCTAACTGTGGGCTCAAATATTATTTTGAGAAGATCCTCGATGGATTCTCGTCCCATTTTTTCAAGTATTCTCTTCATGTATTTATCTACTGTTTCACGCTCAACATCCATCTTAAGGGATATATCCCGCTTATCGTAGCCTTCTTTATAATAGCTCAAACATTCCTGTTCCCGTGCTGTGAGCTGTTGTAGCATAACATCAAGAAGCTTCTTTTCTGTAATTTTACGGTCCGTAATATCACGAAAATTATTCATAATTCCATTGATACTTGAATCATCAAGGCAATTGGTAATTACACTTTCAACTGTCTTCCACGATCCATCAGCATGTTGATATTGATATATTGCTGTTATTTTCTTTCCATTATTGCCCACTATCTTTTGAATTGAATTTAAGATTACTTCATGATCATTGAAATATATATTATCCAACATATTCCTACCCAGTATATCTTTTTCCTGGTATCCAAAATTATTCTCAATAGAGGGGCTAATATAGGTTATTTGCCCCTTTATATCAGTTACCTGAATAACATCAGATGAATATTCTATCATTGATTTAAATCTCTTTTCAGAGTTTATGAGTTCCTCACGCATAGTTTTCTGCTCTGTATTGTCTATCAATACACCAGCTACTGTATCATTATCAAGCATGCTATATGCTGTTATCATAAATAATGTATTCTTTTCATTGCTGGATATTCTCACTTCAGTCATATCACTGGCTAAATCTTGCTGATATCTAAATCTTCCCATTATATCTTCCAAATCATCTGAGTGAATGAATTGAGAATAAGGTTTACCAATAACTTCATCCATTTCAAAGCCTGTTATATTAGTTACTGACTGTGAAATATCTGTAATAACACCCTTTTGGTCAATTTTATAAAGAATAATATTTGCATCAGAAAATATATTACGGTACTTAACCATATTTTCTCTTAAAGTATAGAGTTCATCTGTCACTTCAGAGTCCCGACTGGTAAAAAACCGTTCAGTTAGTTCATCTTGTAGTGATGATGTAATGAATAACTTACTATCAGATATTTTAAGAATTGCCCGCTTAAGATCTTCAAAACAGTCTTGTTTTATAACAAATCCCTTGCATCCGGCAATCATGACCCTATCAACTACATCCATAGTTTGTGATGCATCACATATCTTTGTATTATGAAGTGCAATTATAGATATATCTGAATCTCTTTTAAGAATTGCTTTAATATAATCAATATTATGCTGTAAAACATTATTAATATTAATATTTAAGATTACTATTTCCGGTGTATCATTTTCCAGTTTCACAAGACCATTTTCATGATTTGTTGCAAAACCAGTCACATAGAAACCCTCAAATCTTAATTTATTAACTAATAATTCACAAAAAAGCTCTTCATCATCAATTATCAATATCTTTTTGGTCTCTGCCATATTAAAAAATACCAGTTTTCATCTCGACCTTATATTTTATGTTTCTTGAAAAATTTTACCATTTGAATAATTCTTTTTAATCATGATCTCAAAAGTGTATACTATTCTTCGTTAAACCATTTATTTAAAAAATGTAATAGTGATAGAATCTCTGAGGTCATGATGTTATCATTACTGTAATAAGGATTTTCTATTTATTCATCCCTTTTCATAGCCTATTATGATTTTATAATTACTAAAAACCTAACAGAGAGAGACATATATCACATTTTAAGGATGTGACAAATATCTACAATTACTCTATTATATCACATATATAGGCAATCCCATTTTGACCATATATTGTCAATATATTTATTATTACTTTTATTGAAGGAATAATATTAAATTTTTTAAGAGGTATTAACTTATTTTTTCCTGCTTTTTATATTCCTCTATCTTTTTAGCCACTTTTTTACTTAATGAATTCATTATGGAATAATCGTTTAGCAATATATCATTAATTGCCCGTCTTTCGTATTCATTATGAAAACCCAATATAACCTGATACTTAATATTATTATCTTTGATTAAGTTAACTTGCTCTTCATTTAAAATCAGTTCCCCATTGGTTGTTTTTGCTGAAAATATTGAGATATTTATGGATTTTGATGCAGAAGCTTTATCATCATCATTCATTTTAGTATTCTTTTTAACTTTACTTTGATCATTACTGATCTTTTCACCTCCAGATTCATAGAAAATATCTTCATTTATCTCTTTATCAGTAAGAATGTTATCCTTATTAACGATTAAGGACAATCGTTTAGCTTCACGATATGTAACATCACTGTCGGCAAAGGAATCTATAAGATTTTTACGATTTTCTTCACCTAAGGATTCAAGTGATTGTGTAAAAAGCGAAAGCTTTGATCCGGCTTTCATACTCTCTTCATAAGTAAATCTCTTATAGATATCTATATAATTATAAACCGTGCTTACCGCATATGGAAGATCTTCTTTTATAAATTCCTTAAAAGATGACCAGCCATATTTCCTGTGAAGTTTATAATCCCGAATATAGGCAAGGCGTTCACCTATAAGCCACTGATTTCCTCCATCTTTTGCATACAATATAGCCAGTTCATTTTTAATAATTAGTTCATTATATACATTATTATTAAACCGCTTTTTATATAAATCGTTTTTTACCATCAACTTGATTGGAAAGATATTTAAGCAATATGCAAGCTTTGAATCACCTCGCTTAAGAGCTTCTATTTCCATATCTTCATGAACTTTTTCAATATCAAAAACAGTCTTTGTTTTAGTTAATTTTAAATTATTTTCATTATTATCGGTATGAGTCATAACTATAACATATCTCCTCTCATTTTGTTATTCTATAACAGGTTATCTCTTTTTTTTATATTATCTAACTTTTTTTATAAAACCACAACTTTATCAGGGCCTTTAATAACAGGCACTATAATAGCTACTTTGCATGCCAATAGCATAACAGCTAACAGTGTGTTTGTAATACTAGAAGTTCCATGCGCATGGACCCTCCAAAACATGCAAAAAACTAAATATGTATATATTAATTTTCATATACCATTTTCACAACTCCCCCCTGTTTCAAGATAATGCCTATGCACCACTGAACTCACAATTAATATATACATATTTAGATATGAAACAAAAAATATCATGTCAACAAATTATTACTTAAGTTCACAATATATGTCATTAATAATTTCATTGTAGAGAGAAAGCTGCGCAATATAACAATATGTAAATGAAATATAACCAACTAACTAAGAATTATTGATATACTTATATATGTTAACAAAAAAAAAAGGGATTTTTCATAACAGTAAAATTGAGAATTATCTTTAAAAACAACCTCTATATAGTATCTCTGTATACGCTTACAGACTCATTCTCTAAAAAAAACATAATTCATTCCATATATTTACAAAAAAAAGTAGCTCAATAATCTGACATAAAAATATGTTTCACTTATGGAGAGATATTCCATAGAGGATCACAAATAACCCTTAAATCATTAAACTCTACAACCATACTTAAATAATTATTGAGAGGATACAGCACCAATGAATATGGAAATAAAAAAAAATACATCTAAGGCAATATCCTTTAAACTGGATTTATTAAATCAATTAGCAACATATTTATCATCAAAATACAACATTTCATATATGAAGATATTTAATAAACTACTGACAATATTTTGGCAGATTCTAGATAGACAGGGACTTCAGCAAGAATCAATACATGAGATGCCCGACCTATGGTTTTATGTAACAATAAGAGATATATGTAATCAGCTGCAAAAAGAACATCTTATAAAAAATAAAAACAATAAGGCAATTATTAATGATTTTCTAGACATCTGCAATATCTGTAAAAATCACTACATACAAGAAACAGAATAATAAGATACCATAAACTCTATCAAAGCAATAGAATATACGATAAACCAGAGTTTATTAAAAAATATTACGTTTCTATTATAATTAATCATGGGACCACAGATATCATCTCCGCTTAAAGATGATCAAAGGCAGATCACTCCCTAGTTTCTCTGTTTGATTATCACAAATCTAAACTATTATTTCCTCTTTTTTTCAATGATTCTATACTGACAGAATAAAGCTTTTTCTCAGAAACGACATGAAGAATAATTATAGTAATTTGTGATGTGGTCAAAACTTCTATTTTGTTCGTTGTAAGACAAAGGATGGCTGTATACTTAAAATTGCCTTTAACCAGATACGTCCAGTACTTGATTTCAACAAATTCTGTGAAATTATTTATTGACCACCTTTATTGCTTTAGCAAGCCATCTGATATTTTCGAACCAAAGAAATTCCAAATTCATGTAAAATAAGATGCTGAAAACTGGAATCAAGAAACAAATACTCACCATGGTATACTTAATTTACCTCAATGTCAATCTCCAAAATCCAGAGACATATAATGTTTAAAGGTTTACATGGAGCCGATCTACATAAAATGTTTGCTGCTACCTCAACTTAAAATATCTAAGAGAAACAAAACAATTATTTTTCTTGCTGTAAAAACTACAAAAGATTCTGTAGATGCTATAAATATTGAAGGATTTGTTATTTGTTTAATCAGTCATTAGTTCTTTCTTCTAAGCTAATATAATAATAATAAAGGAGGATAGACGTAGTTGCACAGACTGGTTGATATAATTATTAAATCTATATTAACAAATGCAATACTTAATCAATTATGACTTTTGGTGCTACCCGTTTAGGAAACCACTTATTTATAAAACTTTAAAAGTTCATTTACTTACTCTTCAATGAAGATAGCCAATGTCACCATTCCAATTGCTGAGTGATATCTCTTATTACTATAACAATCAATAGCTGTTTCAATCATTAGATTTAGTTATTCAAAATTTCTTGTTTCTGAAAAAATATCTCTCCATTCATCTTTCAGTCTAGAAAAAAATGATTCATTAACAGCGCTATCACCTGGTTCACCAGTTCCTGAATAACTTAATAAACATTTCTTATTTAAGACTTTTGAAACATATTCATCACTTGTACAAACTGAACCTCTATCCCGATGAATTATGATTCCTTTTGGAAGTCAGTTTAAAATTTTCTTAATATTTTTACAGGCTTTAAAAAATGAATTTAATGCAAGTTCCGTATTAGGATTACTGCTAAGCGTTCACCCATATATCATTTTCCCATAATGGTCAAGATGAACACAAAGATAAACTTTTATATCCTGATATTTAATTTCAATGTTGTCTGAAACTATTATTTGGAAACACCTGATAATTAGCCCTTTCTTAGACATATGCCATAATAGATTTGCTCGCAATTGTAATAAATCTAAAATTGAATGAATTCAGCTTTTACTAGATTTTTTTTATAGTTCTTTTTACTAACAAATCCCATAGTTTAAGAAGCTTTAATAAAAGCTTATGACTTACAACTTCATTATATTCATCTAGTAATGTTTTTTATACGTCGACAGCCATATGATGGCTTACCCTCTATAATCTTAATTATTTTAGCCTTCAAGGATTTGCAATTAAATTCTAAAGACTCTCCAGGTTCCCTGCTATAGTGAAATAATTTTTTACTATTATTAAGCAACTTGTACATTTGATTTATTCCTATGCAGCCATTATTTACAACTTCTCGTGTATATTCAATAAGTTGCCACCTAGTGGAGCATAGAAATCCAGGTAGTTTTTTGACAGGCTAATCTCAACCTCTTTCTTTCCAATAATTTTCTCAAGATTTTGATTTTTTTTCTTAAATAATTTTTCTACTTTTGACAGATTTTTTTTAAAAAAATAGACAACCATTTTCTTCAAATTATTTTCGCCATATAGACAATTGAGCTGCGTTAACTCCATAGTGCCTGGCTACTCCTGCAACATTACCTTTTGTATAGCTTTCTAAAACTACTTTAAATTTAAAATGAGGAGTTTGTTTCTTATTTTTCCTTGCCATGTTAGCCCTCCTAGTATTATTATCTAACTTATAATACTAGTGTGTTGCAAAATGGGATTCTGAATCGACTACACCAAAACAATAAATATAAATACATTCAAATTAAAGTTGTTTTGCCCCAGATTTCTCAAGCACTTTTTTGGCTTAATTTATAATACTCATGCAATTGTTCTTTAGGTGAAAAATAATTCAACCTTTCAATCATCCATTTTTCATTATACAAGTCTATGAATTCTTTTATGGCCAAATCAGCTTCATCAATATCTTCAAAATCATTTAAAGCAAATAATTGTTCTTCTATCGTTCGATGAAATCTTTCTATCATTCCATTGCTTTCTGGACTTCTTGCCCAGGTATAGCTAGGTTCAATAACATAAAATTCCATCGATTCTTTATAGAATTTAGAAATATATTTACTTATTTTATCTGATCTAACATCTAATCCTTTTGCAATATTCTTTTCAAGATTTCCATATCTATTATCAATCGTATTTTGAACAGCTCTTGTTGCTTCGTATCGATCTCCTGTTTTAACAGTTGTATAACCTATAATTTCAGAATTATAATGGTCAATAACATCAAACAACCAACACCATCCTTCTTTACGTGTAAAAAACTTTTTCCCATCTGTTCCCCCACATTATGTTAGGGGCTTCTGTGATTAGCTTACCATAATGATTACGACTGCTTTCTGAGCCACCAGAAGTTTTGTTTAGTAAATTTTGACTTTGCATTATTCTAAAAATTCGATTTTTTCCAACAGATTCACCTGGATTAAGCTTCTTCCATTTTATTCTCTTGTGGATTTTTTTATATCCAGTTCCATGAAAAGGATATTCTTCAATTGTCTCCTTTATGAATATTGAAAGCTCTTCATCACTTACTGATGTCTTTGGTCCTCTCTTGCCAGTTCGATCTTTTCTATCATTTTCATAATAGGATGCTGAACTATAATCAATAACTTTTAAAATCATTATTACCGGATAAAATTTATTTGCAACTTCATCTTTTAATTGTTTATATTTGTCTACGAATTTCCTTTTTGATTTTTGATCCAACTCTCTTTTTTTTATGAAGATTTAATTCCATTGTGAGTTCACCAATTGTTTTCTTTGCTAATTCAAGTTCTTTTTCAAGAGGATCTTTTCCTTTGCTTTTCAAACCTTCTTTAGCAGCTAATAGAAAACTATTTTTCCAAGATTCAATTTCTGGTACAGATATTTTTAATTCTCTAGAGAGTTCATTTATACTCTCGCCTTGTAATAATCTCAAAACAATTTCTTCTTTTTTGCTAGCACTTATTCTTTTCATACGAATAGTCTTTGGCATATGTCCTTCAATTTCAACCATTATTTATGCTAAAATAATGCTCGGTTTAAACTGGGGCCAAGATAAAGTCAATAAACATGAATAGCAATACACCTGGCAAAGACATTAATTCTCAAAATTAAGTATAGAAACAAAACTTATGGTTGCTACTGAAGAGACTTATATTGCAGAATTAAGTTATTCATTAAAAGTTAGAGATAATGTCAACTTTGTTGATTGAATGGGTAGAACTGCTTTGATAGCCGCAACAGAATACATATTATTTAATAATGAAAAATCCAATTGCTGTCTTTGTTTAAAAGAATTAATTAATGATTAAAATGGAAAATTGCATATAAACATGCTAGAAGCAATGATGATCTTAAATGTTTCAATTTTCCAAAAGAGACTTCTAAATGTCAAAGTTTCACTATACTTGAAGCACGTCATTTTAACTATACAGAACAATTGAAGAAATTGATATCAAAAAAAAGATTAAAAAAACGTATTTTAAATGATTAACTCCATTGCACTTTACATGCAAATATAGAAGCTCTTAAATCTTGAAATTTTGATTTCAGAGCTTCTATCGATAATGTCCTTCAAGGAAAAATGGCTTAACGCATGCAAGCAGTGACAATCATTATGAATGCATAAAATTATTACTTAATGCAGATGCAAAAAAAAAACAAGGGAGACAATAACAACTATACCACCTTTTTATGGCTGCAATTTCTCTAGGCCCAGATGGCACAATTCTACCTTCAAATTGAGGTGCTATTGCAAACACAATAGACAATACTTATCCGGCAGCATTATTACATGCTGGTATGAATGGCGAATTATCTAGCTTGAAGGTCTTAATAGCAGCTGATTCAAACATAACAATGTTAACCAAAAATGGAAGTCCTGCATTGTCACTCGCTATAGCATTTGAGAGAAATAAAAAAGAATTACCATCTAATTTGATTTGATTTGATTTAATACAAAGTTAGTTAAAAAACATTACAATAAAGGTTACACGTTTATTCATAAATTAATTTCAATTATAATCACCTAAAACATAAAACAAGCATTAAGTTCACGCCATCTACACTAAAACTAGCTACAGATATAGCTGAATCAATCAAGATATTATTTAGCACAATATTCTACGGACACATGAAGGGGTAGGGGAGGCATATAGATTACGATAAGTGGTTCCAAAATTAAAGATTCAAATATACTATGACCACAACTATTTATTAAAGATTAAAAATAGTCTTAAAGTGCATTCTCCCTGTGACATGTTGCCAATGCCAACAAAGAACACATTGAATTGAGAAGGGGAGGCTAACCGTTGAAATTTCCCCCCTCAATATGTTATTAAAAAAGAATATAGCGTCACGCATAATAGATACTGCATTTTACTGCACAAAGAGAGTAGGGGCGGACTACCCTTTTCTTGACCCAAAGAAAATGTCAAAAAGCACATCAACAACATAAAGAGCATGCATTTTACAGTCATATAAGAGCAGAAAACTCTGGTCCTATCCCTCTTCTTGTTTTGAGATTTCAAAACTACATGACCTCAGAATGCGAGACCCTTTTAAGCATATACCTGAAAACTCACTAAGCATTACTCATAATTAACACAGTGTAATCTAATTAAAAATCACCATCCCTTTTTAAACATCAAACTCTGAAATTATAATCAATAAGTCTATAAATATAAATTGTTTGATCAAAAACAGGACATAGATGCAATGTCAAACAAACGAAACTCATGCATTGTATCTGGAAATTGACAAAACCAGGCATTTTAGAAATCCCTAAAGCAACGGCGATCGGCACCATAACTTAAGGAATTCCTAAAATACATTGTAATGAGTATAAATCTACATAAAATAGGGTGGAATCACCACATGGAAACAAAAAACACTTTACTTTTTATCACACATAATCACTATATCTTTATGTCACATAAGCCAGGGAGGAATTTATGTCAGAATACATAAATCATAGAAATGCAGCCATTCGACTGGAGATGCATGAACAAACACTAAGAAAACTTATTAAAGAAAAGCAAGTACCTTCAAAAAAAGAAGGTAGGCAAATCGTATATAAAATCAGCGACATCGACAAGTTGGCAAAAGACAAAGAGTATGATGTTAAGGTTGAGCCTCAAGTAATCACTGTTCACTCAGGAAAAGGTGGCACAGGGAAAACAACTATCACTTCGTATCTTGCAATGATATTGTCATCAAATGGCTACAAGGTTTTGGTAGTTGATGCAGATCCTCAACACTATTTCACGCGATACTGGGCAACACTTTTAAATGACTCAGATAAGAAAAAAATGAAGGATTACAACTTGTTGAGCCTTCTTAATAATGAGAAAAAGCTCATGAAATGTGCTCTTCCTATTAATGATAATTTTCATTTTGTAGCTGGCAATAGAAATCTTGAACACTATGATGCTATCTTTGCCAATGCATATGGTAAAGAATTAAAAATGCAGCATGCATTGAAAACTGCTCTACCACTTTATGATTATGTAATCATTGATACCTCACCTTCACAAGGAAGTATTACAGTGCCATCACTATTTTCATGTCACTATTTAATGTGTCCAATTGACCCGGAAATTGACAGCCTAGAGTCTGCACGACAGATAACTCAAACTATTGAAAAGATCAAAAAAACTGATTTAGCAGATCACTTTCCATTGCAAAAGATGTTTATTTTGCCCATGAAACAGGTAGATGGTTTTCTTTTTGGAAAGTTTGAGAAAGATATGCTCACTGAGATAAAAGAAACTTTTAATGAAGGAAGCTTTAGTGTTGAAGTTGAGGTTATGTTGCCAATACTAGCCTATAAAAGCATACCAGAAGAAAAATATGAGGGAGAAATAAAAACAGACTCCAAAGCTTATAAGAACTTTGCAAAATCATTTAATGGAGTGTTCAAGATAGATGGCTAGAAAAAAAAGAGAAATAATACAGTTAGATCAAAGTGTAGAAGAATTTGTTGGATCAGCTCTAACGCCAAGCAAAAACAAGCTTGATAATGTTGAAATTGGATTGTCTATTGAGGCAATTCAACACACGACAAAAGACCTCGTCAATTTCAAGTCTATTAAACAAGATCAGCTAATGGCTATCACTGAAACAGATGAGAAGAGAGCCATTTTATTGTCAAACCTTCACCAGTGGAGAGAACAGTCAGCCTGGATTGCAGGAAGACTACTTACAGCTATTAAAGACAAAATACAAGTTGAGTTCAATGCATGGGCCCAGAAAGGTGAAAAAAAAGAAGATAAACCTGAACACACCAGCTTTAAATCATGGATCGAAAAACACGAGAACACATTAGGTTTCAAGGACAGAACAGCTAGAGACTATATGTGGCTCTATGCAAATGTTGAATTCGAGAGATCTTCATTAGGTACCAAAAAGATGAAGATAATCAAAGAGGTAAAAGATCCTGTTTTAAGAGAAAGGATCGAGCAAAAGGCTATTGAAGAAAACCTCTCTATAGATGGCATTAAGGAATTGGTTGAAAAAACTCTTTATAGTGTAGATAAAAAGAAAGAAAGAGAAGAAGAAGCAAAAGAAATACTTAAACAAATTGACTTCAACATAGAGAATGTTGATGGAAAATATGTTATTCAGTGTGGAAAAAACCAGAAAGAATATATTACTGAGTCAATCATTCATTATGAAAACCAGATAAAGCTTTATGCTCAAAGATTGATGGAGATGGACAGTAAGATTGAAAGTTAAAACTTAATTAAACTTTTCATGAAGGTTTGAGGAGTTTATATCCAGAGAATTTAAAACTATCTTATTAGAAGCTCAACCAATCTGGTTGAGCTTTTTTGTGATTACTTCATTGCTTTTGAGATGAAGCAGTAATTTAGATTTACATGTGTTCTTTTTTGACAAAGAACAACTATTATCTGTGAAAGAAACACAAAGTTTTATAAGAATTAGAGTGGTTATTAAGAACAAGTTTATTATATCATTATTAGTTCCTTCATTATTCCAGCATTTAATTATTAGGGGTATTTGTTAATAAAGATATTATTGAATATTAATATCTTTATTAATGAGACATAAAGTGTCTTATCGGTAGTTATGATGTAGTCATAAATTAGAGGATATTTGTAAGAAAAACAGCTGAAGGCTGTAAATTAAAACTGCTTTTTAACATGGAAGAGCTATACTTGATTATTATCAACTTCTGTGGAAATTTTTTATTGACCTCCATTACCGGTTTAATTACTAGATGCTAGATATGGTTTCGATATCCTTTTATACTCTTGAAATATCTTATTCTACTTGCACTTTTATAATAATGAAAATGTATCTACTCTGTTTTTTTTTGATCAGAAAGAAACAATAAAAAAGAAAGATGAATAGAATAAGACACTTAGTGGCACAGACTGATTGACATAAGGATTACATAAAACTTGGAAAATATAATCCTTAAATAATTATTGACACTTAATTATGATTATACATATATAATATATCTACGATGAGGTCAACAATAATGAATACTAATGTCAACCTTGTTGATCAAATGGGGAGAACTGCTTTTATGATAGCAATAGAAAATATTTACATGGATGACGAAAAAATCAATTGCTATCTTTGCATGGAAGAATTAATAAAGGCAGGCACTGACCTCTCATCTATAAGATCAAAATGAAGAAACAGCATATAATTATGCTAAACAAAGTAATGACCTGAAATGTTTGAAATTACTAAAAAAACACTCTTCAGACAATCAAAATTTTACAATACTTGAAGCATGTCAGTTTGACCTTATAGATGAATTAAAAGAACTGATATCACAAGGTGATAAATTAAATGAACGAAACTCAGATGGTTTAACTCCTCTAATTTTAGCAAGCATGGAAGGGAATACTGAGAGTCTAGATATTCTGATTAAAGCAGGTGCTTCTGTTGATGATAATGATTATAAAGGACAAACTGCATTATGGCATGCAAGTCGAGATAATAATTATGAATGTATTAAATTATTAATCAATGCAGGTGCACAAGTAAATAAAGGGGACAACACCAATTACACTCCTTTGATGGTTGCAAGCTCTCTAGGACCAGATGGTGCCATTATACTTTTAGATGGAGGGGCAAATGTTAACGCAACAGATAATGCTGGTTACACAGCATTAATGCATGCTTCTATGAATGACAAATTATCAAGTGTGAAGATCTTGATAGCAACAGGTGCAAATGTAACTATGACAAGTAGAGATGGTGATTCTGCATTATCACTTGCAAAATCAAGACAGAGAAACGAAATAGTTAATTATCTTAAAAACTTTTAAGTTTACTCATCATCCATGAAACAGTTGATATAGAATTCATTTTGAGTTTTATTTTTATGCTGTTTTGAAGGGTGATATAATAACATACAAAAATAACCTGCCATATTTATCTATTTCTAACACAAACTTAATATAGTCATTTTAATGATTCATAGATTTAAGATAAATAATAACTGCCCTAACCTGTCTTATTTTTTCTATAATAAATATTCAGGAGATTTTATGTTAATTTATAATTATGAAAACATTAAGAAACATCAATCTTAATAAATCTACACATTTACTATTTTAAAACACTTACTTTAAAATAAGGCAAAAACGATCTCTTAACTCTTGCTATTTCCACACATGCTATTGATGTACAGGACTAAAATAACCAACCACTCTAGAATAAACTTCAACTTGAACTTTTATTTTTCAATTTTTTGCTGCTCATTATTTTGTACAAATCTTTTATAAGTCACAATTCTCTAATTTTACTTTGTTAAAATACAAAAGGTGCCCGGAGGACACGAAACATTATCATTATCAAACTAATGCCTTAAATAATCCACAGAACCAACCACTGAAAATACAGTCAAAGGTCCTATTAATTTATAGATCAACTGCAGTAACACGCTGTGCATACAAACCATCACGAAAAGGCACGAGGAACGCCTAGGCCAAAGCCCCTTTAGGGTGAAAGTAATTTCGACATAAAAAAGGACAAATAAAAACCTTTTATACATTGAGATACCTGCTGTTATCCTGCACATAGGTATTGATATTATAGACCTTGTCATTAAAGGCCCACCTTTTCTTTTCGTTTTTGAAAAGATTTAACTGTTTATTGTTTTCTCTGATGGGCACAAACCAACAATGCCTCTCTTTCTTATGCTTCGATTTCGCCAGTGCTTGAGTATTAAACCCTTTAACCCCACTCAAGATAGTATATGAAGTATAAGAATTAGGTGCCTGCACACGCAGAACCCATTCAGCTAAAACCTGCTCTGTAACTTTAACATGGGGTTTCTTTTCTACCACAACTGTCTGTCTTTGTCGTCTAAAAGGCTTTGGAGTGGTAATCCCATGAATATTATATAACTCTGCCCTAAGGCGTGTTACCTGCTGTTTAGTACCGGAACAATCATCAATAATATTATATTGCTTGGTGAAATAGTCTTTTTTGTGATTAGATGCTGTTGCAAGTTGAATTCGTCTTTTACTAATACTACAATAATTAGCAATATTAGTATTAGATCTGAATTTGTTGCCATTAAGAAGAACACCTATGGAGAAATCTCTAAACTTACCTTTTGAAGCAAGGATTTCCTTATTAGGGATCTGATACCAACTTGATTTATCAGAATTATAGATTTTCTTTAATATCTTTCTTTCAGAATTAATTTTAAATCGACCGTCAGTTAGAGATTGAAAAAAGATTGAATCAGTAAACATGGCCTTAAAGCGTCTACGATAACCGGATCTCTGACTGCCCCTGCCCCTGTATAAAGAGGAATAGTCATATGAGTGATGCAATACATCACAGAGTTCATCTAGAGAGAAGAGACCTGATTGATTGCTAAAGGCATGACGAGCTATAACATAGAAGCGATATGCTTCAATATTATCATCATGACCATGTACAATCCTCAATAGATTGCGGTTAATTCTGATTTCAAACATTATTAATCAGCTGATATGCGAATCAGAAATTAATTGAGTATGGTGTTTCGATTAATGTATATAATTTGAGTATAATAATAGTATAAATGCATAGGTATCCCCTTAAAATTGAATTTTTTTTAAATTTTTAGGGTTATTTCACTTAGGGTTAGCTTTTTGAGTTGACAATACTTAAGCGTGTAAGTATAGTAACAAACATCAAGAGAGAACTAAAGCTAAGGGAAATATCCCACAAGCCAAAAGACTAGAGTTGCCGCTCTGGTCTTTTTCATTTTATGGTCTAAAAAATAAAGTGATTATCACCACATAATTATTACCTTTTTAATCAAAAAATTGCATTAATGTTCACTATATTAATACTAATTTGAATAGTCAACAACAATATTATGTCCCATTATATTAATTTAAACCCTCTTTCTGCGCTATGTTAGCGTATTATTTCGTAATTTTCTGAAAAAAGCTCATATTCCCTAACCTTTCATATTAATTATAAATATAATAGTATTTGATAAATTTTAAAGAGTTATAGGATTTAAAAAAAATTTGTGATGCAATTTTCTTAGTCGCTGAAGTAAATATATTTGTAGTATAAAATATTATTAATTTAAATTATTTGAGATCATCAATTACTGACTTTGAAGGTATACAACAAAAATTTTCTTATTTTGTCGTAGAAAAATATTTTTTTACTTGAAACATAACTTGTCATACGTTACGTTAGAAGCAACTACAATAAATCATATAAATATACAATTTTCAATATAAACTAACCAACATAAAATCACAACAAAAGGTGCTCTATTTATTTTTTCTGGGAAAAATTAATTATTTTATAGTGTTAAGATACCTCAAAATTAGCTTCCATTCACTCATTAATTATTTTCCTCCAGAAACCAACAGTGATGTGATAAATAATTATCACCAAACCATCACAAGATATAAAAAATTTTATAACACTATGAGGCTTATCTATTTTCCAGGAATATTGAATATATAGGGCACCTTACATTCAATAAATATATCAACGAATTGCGTTCTTGAAATTAACACAACTTGGCAAAAAAAAAGGAGTAATAATGAAATTTAATACCACTAAAAGATTAATAAATATGTTTTTCGGTAAAAATCCCAATGAAAGATTTAGACGTTTTTTAATTCTCATTTCCACTATTCTTGTAGCAATTGTTTTAATACAAAATGTCGGATGTAACTATAATAAAAAGGATGGGTTCTCATTTAGCTGGCAACCAGCGGCAAAGATAGAGGTAAAAAAATGAAGAATAGATTATTATTAACAATAACTATTTCATTATTTATAATTACTATTTCATTTATCTCATGTCAATCTTTTAGTCACATATGGATCAATGATTTACCAATTGAATGCAATATGTCTTTAAATGCAATGAGACTTTATTATAATTCGAAAGATAAATCTGCAACTGTACCTTCATTAACAGCATGCTATAAGAAAATCCACAGACTATTTTGCCAGGGTGAAGTTTTTGGATTTAATAAAGCAGGAAAACCTAACCCTGTCAATTACCAGGATAGTGTTAAATATAGAAATTATGAACAATGTAAAAGTGAATTAAAGTAAAATGAGAGGTAAAAAATGATAACTTTTGATGAAATGAATAATTTAACATATGAATATAACCAGCATAATAAAAAGAACCGACATTCTCTTATTGAACTCATACAAAAAACAACTAAATTGTCTGAAAAAAAAGCTGCAAAAGCTGCAAAAAGCTATTGTGTTGCCATAACATTGAACCTTGAAATGTTGTTTAAGAAAAAAATAATTGAAAAATATACTCTTGAAGATTTATTTTTATTTTATTTTACTAATTACATGATTAAGCCTGAATCAGGGTGGAGCTATTATTCTTCTGCTATTATCATACAAAGATTAAAAGATAATAACATGATTAAAAATTGTAGCCTTATAGATATTGATTCTTCATATGAGGGAGAAACAAGAGATTCTGTTTATAACAAACTAGTGTCTAGATCACAAGAAGATGATTTTAAATGTGCTCGAGTATGTTTTGGAAGAAAAAGAAGCAAAAGCCACACCATTCTTGTATCAAGAGATAATGAAAACAGACTTGTTGTCATGGATACTTCTTATAGAGGACATTCATGGTCAAAAAATTCATTTGAAAAATGGATTACTCCAAAGAACATCCTTTGGTGGACAGAAATTATATAAGTGATATTATTTATAAGTTAATTGATCGTTATTAAAAATAAAATATTTCTTTATGAAAACTTCAGCGTTACTGAGCATATAATACTGAAATAATTTTTCAACAATCATCTCATAATCAATAATTGTATGTTATATAATTTTGATTATGGGTATGTTTTATTACTACTTACTTTCCATACCTGAGGCTACTATATAATTATTTGACTCTTCTTTGGGTTGTAAAAATTGAAAACTTTCAATTACTATTTCAATACCATAACGAATAATACCATTATCATCTTCCCAGGATTTTTGCTGTAGTCTTCCTTCAATTGCAATTCTATGTCCTTTTCTACAATGTTTTGCTATATTTTCACCAATTTTAGACCATGCTGTACAATGAAAAAATGAAACCTTATTCTTTTTTTCATCATTCATTACATATGTTCTATTTGATGCTAAGGAGATATTGACCACAGAAGATCCGCCTGATGTACTATTTAATTCCGGATCTTTTGTTAAACGTCCTATCAAAATAACTTTATTTAAGTCTGATGCCATTTAAAATCTCCTTTTCCTAAAACTGATCTTAATTTTCTGAATTATTGTTTTGATTAAATTCATTGAGTATTGACATAAATAGTAGTTTTACAACAAGCTTACTTCATTATTATTTTGTTTGCTTTGACATAACTCGATTACTGTTTTTAATTCTTCATGTGCAAGTGAGTCTGGATAAATTGTACCCCCACTATTAAGATGATCAACAGTAACTTCCAAAATTTTAACTAAAAAATAATTTAAACTTTCTAATGTTTTCACTACAATCCTCTAAAGTTATACATATTAAAATTTATCAATTTTTTGTGCCTAATCCCTATGATAATTGCACTTATTAATTTATACTCTAAAATTCATCAATGGAGAATTTTTGTATATAAATACAATATTTAACAATCTTCGGGAGCAAGAGAATATTGCATTAATCCTCATAATCAGAATAAAAATAATTGCATTTACCTGCATCTTCATAGGGGATCAAGCCATGAAACCAATCAGCAAAATCTTCAAATAAACCTGCTTTAGTAAGGTATTCATTCATTGCTTTACCTAAAACTAAGTCGTATTTAGAATTATCATTTTTAAAATGCTTTATTTTCTGTATTATATAACTCATGAATAAAGACATTCCAACAATGAGCACCAATACAAAGGCTGAAAAAATAAGTATGTTGTTTTCCATTATTATTCTCCTAATTATTTATTTTTAATATTCAAAACATTAATAAAATTATTATCTGCCCTATATTTATTTGTTTTGATATATACACATGATGTATAGATATTGATCTTTTAATTTAATAATCAAAAGATTTTGCTTAGAAAAAAAAATCAATTTGTTTGTTTATTCTGTGATCTAAAGCCTTTCAAAACTATTGAAAGTATTAAGGCAATAACCATAAATTGTGATACTAATGAAGTTATTAAAAGAATCAATTGCACCATCACGTGATGTTGTATATTTTTAAGAGCTAGCAAAAATGTTGGTTCCATCATTTATACCTCAAACTTTTAATTTCTGTAATTGCAACTTTCTGAGGTCTTTTGTGTATCAGAAAACATACAAAATAACCGAGAAATATTCCCAAAAAAAATAAGATCATTTTATTCATCTTCTCCGTATATGAGATAACGTACATTTTTTTTTAGAGAACTGAAGCTTTTATAAAAACTTCTTAAAATCTATACCCCTTACACTTATAACTAAAATAATTGTTTTAGATAAATAGGATACAGCGGTAACATATGGAAAGTAAAAATTTTATGTTACCGCTGTCGCAATGTTATAAGGGTCATTTTCTATTTTTGACTGTATTTTCATGTCAAATGGAATGTCTATAGAATTTTTCATTATCTAAAGATATTTTTTCTATTTTAATATATCTTTTTTTTGGATGATTCAATAATTTAACAATAGATTTAAATTACACTAGAATATAATCTCATGGTTGAAGTATTCATTGGAATAGAGATAAAGAAAACTTATTGTTATTTATCAGATAGGCGAGGGTGATGATAAATTCCCCAATTAAAAAACACTCGACATTCGACTAATATTCGACTAAATGAAATCGAGGATAGAGGTAATCATGTTTGAGCCAAAATATAACATAACAGAGAATGTTCTCAGAAACATCAAAGAAATAACCAAACTTACAACAGAGCAAACCTATGGTCATTTTTCTGATATTGCTCTCTATGATATAGAAGAAAACTCAAGACAGCTTTCGGTCTTCTCATCCACATGCATTGAGGGAAATCCCCTACCCCTCACAGAAGTGAAACAGCTTTTAAAGAAAAAACCTCGTAACTTAGGCGACAGTGAACAAGAAGTGATTAACTATAACAATGCCTTAAAAGAGATCTTTAAAGCCCTGAATAAACCATCATACCACATTGATATAAATTTCATATGTTCTATACAAAAAATAGTTACCTCAAACCTCATAGATGACTATCGAATTGGAACCATCAGAAAAGAACCGGTTTTTGTCAATGATCCCAGGACTGGTAAACATGTCTATCTTCCTCCTGATCATGGTGATACACTTTCTCTAATGAAAGACCTTGTAGATTTCATATCAGTCAATGAAGACTAGATGGATCCATTAATTTTAGCAGGAATATTCCACAAGCAATTTGTTATTATTCACCCTTTTATCGATAATAATGGTAGAACAGTACGTCTGTGCACTACAGCACTTTTAGCAAGAGCAGGGTTTAATACTCTAAAGCTCTTTAGCTTTGAAAATTATTATAATCAAAATGTAACAAAATATTTTCAAATGGTAGGGGCTTATGGCAACTACTATGAGATTGTTGATGACATTGATTTTACCACCTGGCTTGAGTTTTTTACTGAAGGCATCATTGATGAACTCATGCGAGTGAAAAAAGAACTAGGGATAAGAGCAGCCTCACCTCTTACTGAACTTAAAATTCATGAGGAGGAAATTCTCACATATATAAAGGAGAAGGGATACATTACTGATAAAGTATATTCAGCTCTTACTGAGCGAGCCAAGGCAACACGATCACTAGACTTTGAACGTCTTATTGAAATGGAATATATTAAGCGCGAAGGAAAGGGGAAGAATACCTATTATACGCTAAATTAATTTTTAAGCTTTCCAAAGACGTACTCTGAAATATGAGCATTCTCCATATTGTTGGGTATACATACCTCCATTGCTATAGGTCATGACCTCAATGCTATTGTCAGATACAGCCCGTACTGCAAAGCCATATTGACCTCCACCGCTGCTGGTCACACCACTTACCCATAATGGATAAGTACCCACAGCATCCGTTGAACCCTCAACTGCAACATGGGCAAAATCCCTGGTAAAAAGATTGTGAGATATGTTCATGATTGCTGAATTACCTGATTTCACCATCCATCCACTATCAAAATCAGCTTTGGGGAAACCCATGTAATTTGTTATTTCATGACCATTTGCATTTATGTTTCCATCTATTTGTACTTCCTGTATTGGGTTGTCAGGTTGAATATTGTCGACTATTAATTTACCGCTCATTTCATTGCTTCTCCTATTACATTTTATAATCTGTAATCATATGAAATATCTATGTCATACCAATTGTCAATTTTTACCCATTAGATAATCTCTTTCCAACAATCAAAGGCATACTATCTAAAATGATCAGAACTTGCATTAATCATAATAAATAAAGTCGAGATAAAAAGATGTATAATCAAGATCAATTGAATATATAGTCCATTGACAACAAACTTGACATGCTCATATATTTTGTTCTGCTATTATAACAGCATATTAAAAAATTAAGGAGAACACAAGGCATGTCACGTTATATGACAGTCACAACAAGTGATGGAAAAACAACAGTTAATGTAAAAGATGCATTAATTGTTAATAATCATGAAGTACTGACAAAATCTGATTTTGGAACAGCAGCAGAAAATGTTTCAGAGGGAAATCATAACCATGATGATCAGTATTATACTGAAACAGAGATAAACAATACTCTCAACACAAAAGTAGATATAACAACAATGGATGTTGATGGCACACTGATGAGTAATAGTGATAATTCTATAGCCACACAAAAGGCTGTGAAGACCTATGTGGATAATAAAATAAGTAATCATGATAGTCAACACGATGATCGTTATTATACAGAGACTGAGATAAACTACAAACTAGATACAATAAACGAAAAAATAACCAGAGGTGGTGTTTTAGCAACACTTATAGTTAAAAACAGAACCCTCCATTCATCTTTTCCAGACACAGTAACATATAATTCTTCAACTGGTTTGGTTACTTTTCCAAATCCTGAAAATCTTAGTTTTGTACCAGTGATTTCAAACATTCAAGAACTGTATTACAATACTTCAACTCATTATATAAGAGAGATTAATCCCCCAAATCAATTTCGAGTATGGAACACTCCCCTTGATACAGGAGGCAGAAACTCTGCACCCTATTCATTTTCCGCTGTAGTTTTTGGATTTTAGAATTAACATTAAGATATTTTATATTTATAATAATAAGGAGAACATAAATGATGTCAAATTATATGACAGTTACAACAAGTGATGAAAATATTACCGTTGATGTAAAAGATACATTAACAGTAAATCAGAATAAAGTGCTCACTGAGGCTGAAAAATCTACTGATGCTACTTTCAGTGGCAATAGTGACAATACAATACCTACAGAAAAGGCTGTGAAGACCTATATGGATGAAGAATTAAATAAAATACTTTCTGTAATTGAAAACATAAGAGTATATGATGGAGATTATACAATAAAAAATCAATATGATATTGATAGAATATCATGGTATACTAAAATTACTGGAAATCTATATATCAAAGAGTTCTCCCTTATAAACCTAGATGGACTGGGCAGTCTCACTACTATTGAAGGATCTGTGTACATCCAATATAATACTTTATTAACAAACCTTGGTGGATTGAATAATGTAACATCAATTGGTGGTGATCTATATATCAGAAATAATAATGCCTTAACAAACCTTGATGGATTGAATAACCTAACCTCTATTGGAGGTTGTCTCACTATTGAAAGTAATATTGCCTTAATAAAGGTTGATGGATTTGAAAATCTTACTTCTATTGAAGAATACTTTTTAATCAGAAGTAATGATGCATTAACAAGTATTGACGGCTTTAGTAATCTAACCTCTATTGGAGAGAGCTTCAATTTTGACAATAACATTGCATTAACAAATATTACAGGGATAAGCAATCTTGCTACTATTGGAAAAGCTCTTTATATCAGAAATAACGATGCATTAACAATTATTAATGGATTTGATAACTTAACATCTATTGGTGAAGGTCTTAATATTGATGGTAATATTTCATTAACAAATATTTCAGGGTTGAATAATCTTACTACTATTGGAGACGCTCTTTATATAAGAAATAACGATGCATTAACAATTATTAATGGATTTGATAACTTAACATTTATTGGTGGAGGTCTCAATATTGATAATAACATTGCTCTTACAAACATAGATGGGTTGAGTAGTCTTATTACTATTGGAGGGTCTGTGTATCTCAGAAATAACGATGTATTAACAATTATAGATGGATTGAGCAATCTCACCTCTATTGGAGATTGTTTGAATATTGATAGTAACACTGCTTTAACAAATATTGATGGACTGATTAGCCTCACATATATAAAGAACTATCTTTTTATTAGGAGTAATGATTCCTTAACAAACCTTGATGGTTTGAGCAACCTTACTACCATAGAAGGAAATCAAAAATTTATTGATCAATACTACATATACTTCGACTCAAATGATACATTATCAAATACAATAGAACAAGCCTTTATAGACAAATTCCAACTAAGATCATATCTTGACGGTACTTCCTATTATTAAAAATAGAGAATTCTGATAAATCACTTCATCTTTTTGATATGTTTATAATAATTCCGCCACAGGGCGGAATCATTATATATATAGTTGTATAGATTTACTCTTCTAATAATGGAAACCAAGAAGGATGCCTATCATCGTCTTCATTTGTCGTTAAACGTCTTTGATTACTTCCATCAGCATCCATGACATATACCTCAGGATTTCCATTTCTTTCTGAAACAAATGTAATTTGAGTCCCATCTGGTGACCATGAAGGATACCTATCAACGTCATTGCTTGTCGTTAATCGTGTTGGATTGCTTCCATCAGCATCCATGACGTATATCTCATGATTTCCATCACGATCTGAACTAAATAATATTTTATTACCATCTGGTGACCACACAGGAGTGTCATTAATTACTGCTGAAGAACTCGTTAAATATGTTCTATTATCACCATTGGCGTCCATAACAAAAATATTTCCACCTGAACGAAATGCAATTTTACTTCCATCAGGAGACCAGGAAGAATGTGCATCATAAGATTCATTTGTAGTTAACCGAGTTTGATTATCTCCATTAGCATCCATGACATATACCTGATCCTTTCCATCACGATATGAAGTAAATGCAATTTTAGTACCATCTGGTGACCACACTGGATACATATCCCAGGCACTATTGGTGGTTAATCGTGTTGGATTATTTCCATCAGCATCCATGACATATATCTCAAAATTTCCATCTCGATTTGAAGTAAATGCAATTTTAGTACCATCTGGTGACCATGAAGGATATCTATCATCAGCTACATGAGAAGCTATCTTAATTTGATTACTTCCATCAGCATCCATTATATATATATCATCATTACCATCACGATCTGAATAAAATAATATTTTATTAAAAGAATTTCCTCCTGGAGTTGCTGGAAAAGTAACTCCAATATTAATACTTCCTGTTGCATGCTGAAAATCAACAGTTGCACTGGATGTCACACCAGGAGATACTGCGATATCTTCTACTGTTCCATAAAAAATCTTAGTACCAGAACTATTAAAAGCATCAACTGAAATATCATAACTTCCAGTATAGAGATCCCCAAAGATAAATTGAGAATTAGATGAACCAGATTTTGTCTCATTATATTCATTTTCGGGACACGTAACTGTAACTGTAAGTTGAGTAATATCGTCTGGAGTTTGTACAGATCTCCCTCCTCCTGGGAGTATTAGACTGATTGTTCCACCTTGGGATGTTGTTTTTGGTGGATTAGTTGGATTTTCGAAACATCCAACTAACAACGTGCAAAAAAGTAGTGTGAAAACGAGCTTTTTTTTCTTTAACATGTTCTTAATCCTTTAATTTTTATATTTTTAATAGATTTAATCTGATAAAATCGGAGACCAGGAAGGATTGTAATCTGAAGCATCATTATTAGTTAACCGTGTTTGATTTTCTCCATCAGCATCCATTATATATATTTCATTATTTCCATCTCGATCTGAATAAAAAGTTATTTTAGTACCATCAGGAGACCAAGATGGATAGGAATTTGAAAAATCATTATTAGTTAATCTTGTTTGATTTCCTCCACTAACATCCATTATATATATCTGAGAAAATCCATCACGATATGAATTAAATACAATTTTAGTACCATCTGGTGACCAAGATGGATTGCAATCTGAATCTTCATTATTAGTTAAATTTGTTTGATTTCCACCATCAGCATCCATTACATATATTTCAAAATTGCCATCACGATATGAACTAAATATTATTTTAGTACCATCTGGTGACCAAGATGGGGAATTATCTTCTGAATCATTATTAGTTAACCTTATTAGATTTTCACCATTTGAATCTATAGTATATATCTCACGATTTCCATCTCGATATGAATAAAATACCATTTTTGAACTATCTGGTGACCAGATAGGGGTACCACCAAAATCATCACAAATATCTAACTTTGTTTGATTACCTCCATCGGCATCCATTACATAAATCTCATCATTTCCATCTCGATCTGAACTAAATAAAATTTTAGTACCATCTGGTGACCAAAAAGGATCTCTATCATAAGCATCATTATTAGTGAGCCTAGTTAGATTATTACCATTTGCATCTATAACATAAATTTCAGGTTTTCCATCACGATATGAATGAAATGCTATTTTACTCACCGATTCTCCTGGAGTTGCTGGAAAAGTAACTCCAATATTAATACTTCCTGTTGCATGCTGAAAATCAACAGTTGCACTGGATGTCACACCAGGAGATACTGCGATATCTTCTACTGTTCCATAAAAAATCTTAGTACCAGAACTATTAAAAGCATCAACTGAAATATCATAACTTCCAGTATAGAGATCCCCAAAGATAAATTGAGAATTAGATGAACCAGATTTTGTCTCATTATATTCATTTTCGGGACACGTAACTGTAACTGTAAGTTGAGTAATATCGTCTGGAGTTTGTACAGATCTCCCTCCTCCTGGGAGTATTAGACTGATTGTTCCACCTTGGGATGTTGTTTTTGGTGGATTAGTTGGATTTTCGAAACATCCAACTAACAATGTGCAAAACATTAATGTGAATAAAAGTATTGTTTTGTTTACCATAACCTTAATCCTTTAATTTTTATATTTTTATATAAATAAAGAAATTTGAATATTACAATGTCAACATAAATTTGCATAGCCTTTAGAGTTTTTTTAACAAAAAGACGATTTTTATTAAAAATAGACCAGAAAGAATAATGGGGTGGGGTAAAAACCACATTAACCCCACCCCAACCTTGACTCACACTATGACATAGACATACATTATAACAAGGGTTGTACGAAGAAATGGCAAAACACAGACCACTGTGTTTACACCACATTAATATCAGCATCACCAGTATAACCTTACCTACACACAACATCTATTAATAGTAGCCCCATAGCTCGAGCCTCTGGGGCACAACAAAAAGATTTAATTTAAAGGAGAATAAGTATGAGTATAAAATATTCAATACGGAAAAATCACATTTCAACTATACCTGAACAATATTATGGAAGAGTTCACATTGGATCATCACTAAATCTGGAGAACATTGTTGAGCGCATGATGTCACAGGGTTCAACAATTACAAAGGCTGATATTCTGGCGGTTCTTGAAAATGCTATTAAGGCCACAGAGAATATACTACTTGAGGGCAATAGGGTCAACTTTGGAGACCTGGTACAGCTTTATCCCAAGATGAAAGGCAATTTCAACTCTTTGCTGGACACCTTTGACAGCAAGCGCCACCTCATTGATGTAGCTGCCAACCCTGGCGTGAAAATGAGAAACACCATCAAGCAAAATGCCACACCAGAAAAAGAAATGGCCTTCAAACCAATGCCTGAAGTGATGGACTACTATGATCTTGAAAGTGATGAACACAATGGACCCATTACACCAGGAACAACAGGATCCATTCAGGGTCATAGATTGAAGTATAATTCTGAAATATCTGATGAGGGAATCTTTCTTATTGCAGCAACCGATAGTAGTGAAACCAAGATCACCAGTGTTTTAAAGAATCTGCCAAAAGAGCTTATCTTTCAGGTCCCCATGAGCCTTACTCCTGGTGCTTCTTATTCACTTGAGGTGAGATCTCGCATGCAAGGGGGAATGGAACTTCGCAGCAGTTCTCTGGAGGCTGAACTGTCAACACCTTAGCGGTGAGACACATCAATAAACCCCATCCATACTTCATGAGGGCCTGGAACCACGGTCTCTGAGCCCTTTTGAAGCCTACAATCATACAGAGTATAGTGCTGTATTTAGTCTAATTATAGTACTATACTCTGTCCCACTATACTGTTATAGTGAGACAGACTATCTGCTATGTAATAGAACAATAAAGCTTTAATTTACTGCATATTGCCTTCTAGTAACTTTTTTAATAAAATATCTTCAACATTACGTCTTCCATCAATAACTGAAATTATCTTTACTTCCAGATCATTAATTATGTATATAATTCTCCAGGGTTTAAAAATAATCTCTCTATATTTTTCAATATTATGTATTAAAAGCTCAGGTACTTTTCTTCCTTTGATGGGAAATTTATAGAGCTTATCTGTTTCATTCTTTAAAGCATAAAAAATTTCTAAGGCTTTATCTATATTATCTTCAGCAATGTATTCAATAATTTCATTAAGATCATTTTCTGCAGAATTTGACCAATTAACTATGTAATTTTTAGCCATTTTCACTTTTCTTTTTTAATAATTTCTTTTCTAGTGAATCAAAGACATCTTTCTGAGGTTTAAATTTTTTATGTGCCATGTCATTTTCACCAATGGCTAATAATTTCAATAAACTAAGAGCATTTTTCATAGATTCAAAACTTTCAGTATCAATGAGTACAGCTTTAGCTTCACCATTTTGAGTAACATAAATTGGTCTATGGGTTTCATTTACTTGATTAAGTATTTCCGCTGCATGTGATTTTATAAATGAAATTGGTTTAATATCTTCTTTACTATTCATACTATTTACCTTTTTAAAGTGGTCTAAATAAGATGCTAAATATAGTCTTTCATGTCAAGAAAAATATTAGCCTTTACATGTAGATTTATCAATAAAGTTAACACAATGAATTAGAAGATAATTAAAAAATTTCCCAAGAATATGAGGATTTAAAGATATACTTTTTTTATAAAAATACAAAAAAAATCAAAGGCCCTCTTGCATCGATTATTGACATGAATATATAAGGAACAAAGAAGTTAATAATACAGGGGAGAAAATACACCTCATGATAGCAGAAGCACCTTACAGTTTCATCCCAACAGGAGAGTCAAAAACTGATTACGATTTTGACATTAAGTTCATTACCTGTCTTTTAAACCTTTATAGTGACAGGTTAAAGAAAAATGATATATTTTATAATACACTTATCAATCTCCTTTTTTCAAAGGGGATATTTACCCCTCAGGAGTTTAATACAGTACTTGAAGATACACTCCTTAGATTGGAAGAAAATGAAGAAACTAAAATCGAAGAAGAATTAGATTATATGTAACAAGGATAATGAACGATACACCCTAATAAATCCTCCAAATGTAATTTTTGGGACCGGTCCTTTACTTACACTATTCCCCTCTTAAATTTAGATATGAAGTATATGAATGAAAAGTAAGGACAAAACACTTTTAACCTCAAAAATAGAGGACCGGTCCCTCACTCTTTTTGCCCTATGGCATATTATTCTATAGGGCACAATACTCCAAAGAAGTCCATAGATCCCCAGAAAATGACACCATAGACTTTCATCACATTTCATTTTATCTGGGAAGGAAACAATCAAAAGCTGACACAACAATTGTTATACGTCCAGCCTTCTCATAGATTTACCCTTAACTAAATAAATTCACAAAAAAAATATTGCTGAGCGAATTGACATGGTTATATGGTTTCAGGAAATACCTATAAAATTATATTAAAGGATTAGGATGAATTAAATACAAGAACAGTGAGGGAAAAAACATGGCACCTTTAAGAACGATTACAATTGAGCAATCTGGAGATATAGAGGCACATTATGGCCTATCTGCAAAAGCTATCAAAATGGAATGGCAGAGTGAATACACTTACAAAGAAAATGATATTGTCAGTTATGATTCCATGTTGTATAAATGTAAGACAGAACATATATCAACAGCTACTTTTCATAATGATGTTGTAAACTATTGGCAATCTCTAGGAAGCAGTAGTATTGGAAATAAAGATACTGCTCTCCGTGGACAAGGTAATCATATCTATGGTGGAGAAGACAATACATCAAAGGGTAGACTTGTACTGAAACCCAATAAAGAGATTACAGCTCAGGATGGCAGCTCTCTGTCTCCAATTGATATAGAACAGAGGCACCCAACTGATCGATACGATGCCTGTGAACTAGACAGCAAAAATTCTCCAAGACTTCTAAAAAGCGATAATACAAATTATGATTTACATGAAAAACAAGAAGATCCACAGGAATTGCTCCATGGTGTATATGCTCTTGGTTCTAAGTCCTTTATTGGCCTAAGAAAAGATGTAGCAGAAAATGGAAATAAACTCATTGGGGGAAAAGAAGGGGATAGTGACATAGACTTTCTATGGGACCAGAGAATTGATCAGGGACCACATGATATATATGATGAAAATCCAGCTCTTTCAACTGCCCTTGATAATACAAGAGGACATTTCAAGATTTCAAATAAGGGCTTGAATATTACAGATCCAGGGGGTCTTGGCCTTGAAATATGGGCAAAAGATATGAAAGACGCCTATGCATTGCCACAAACAGGCAAATGCCTGATTGATTTAGAACAACGTACTTTTGTAATGCCTTCACTCTCCTATTGGTCAAAATTAGATCAGTGGGCCAGTGACATGGATAATGACTTTATAAATCCTGAAACAAGTCTTTGTGGAAAGAGCACTATTGAATATTCCGATGGTACTGAGGGACTAACCTTTTCTTCAGTCTCTGGAAAACTTGGCCAGGGCCTTCAACTAGCAAAGGGAACCAGTGGTGGAAGTGTATCATTGACTCCTGTAGATAACATAGATACAACACGGGGTGCTCTTTCATTTTGGTTTCAGATACCTGCAGGAACAAATCCCTTAAAGGTATTTATATCTAAATCAAAAATGATGGATCAAGAAAAAAATATTTTCTATCTTAATCTTTCACAGAACAGGCAGCAACTCTACTACTGTGATTTAATGGCTGATGAAGCAATGGTCGCTGAAACCAACCTCGATCTATCAACAGGATTTCATCATGCCTATATTGTTTGGGACATTGAAGGTCTTTCTGATGGAAATACGGTAAAGGTTATCATTGATAATGACAATGCTAATATACTGACATCTGCGAAGAAAATGAATCATGACTTTGTTTTATTTGGAATGGATATTGATATGCAAAACACTCCATCCCTAAAATTCAATTTACCTGTGAGTACATCAGCAATTCTAGACAATCTAAAAGTGTGGGTCGATGATATTCCATCAGAAGATTCTCAATGGATATATGATTATGAAAATACTGGGCTCATTGAAAATGAAAGGGCTTCTCATCCAGTTTATGGTGTAGATGACGGATATAGACCTGCATTAACCTCTGCTGAAAATGGAGGAGTACGATACTTTGATATTGATGATTACAGAATAAACTTTGCCATAGATCCTCATATATATGGTTCAGAGCAACACAATGGTCTTAGTTTTTATATAGATTCTATTGGAGAAGATTATTCCTCACTGGAGGTGGTCCTTCATGATGGAAATGATCAAATCATTGATTCTGTTATTCCAATTCCCTATGAAGATATAAAAATAGGATGGAACTATATTAACTTTTCTGTCATAAATCTTGATAATAGTGGGGCAACTCAATATCACTACCATCTATATGCAACAGGTCAAGGAGCTTCATATATAGCACCATCAACCCGCTATAGCACATGGACCGGATCCTTTTTATTCAAAGAATGGTATAAACCATATAACGGTCTTTACGGTGAATCAACCGATGATGTCATAACTCTTTTAGACAAACAGGGATCCCCAATTATTCCTGAACTAGGCAATAGTGCTTTTGACCCTGAAAATGTAACCTATGGAGACCTCAATCTTGAAGAATCTCCTGTTCTCGACGATAAGGTTCCCACTACATTTATTGTTGCCCCCTGTGTTCCCATAGTGGATATGACAGGCTGGATGGCTGATGATAATCTACTCACTTTTGATTATGATGCAGATGCTCAAACTCTCAGTGTACTCATACATGAAAGCATAGAAGAAGTATCACCTATTATTGATACAATTACCATAAACGAAGTTGCTGGTTCAGGGAGCAGTAGTAGCCCAATGGCCACGGCTATTGCTAGATATGATGAACGGTTGAAAGCATTAATTCTATTATATCTCGATATACATGGAAGCTATAGAGTTGGTGTCTATGATACTAAAAATACAGCAAATATATTCAATGACGAATTAGATTCATCAGGAACAGTGGAAGGTCTTATTGATATTTCAACACAAATGTTTGTTGATGACACTGTTAATAAAATATTTATACGATCAACCCCAGGTTTTACTGGTCAAGGAGAAGAGAATCCATCATTTATGACTCGCTACACTGTTATTGATTACAGCAGTGGCATTAGTTCTGCAGCAATAATTGCCAATATCAATGGTCAAGAGATTGCTGAGGCCTTAAGTATTGATATTACTCAAGACTCTGTTACAGGTTCAATAGTATCAAATCGAAAAAATGATGGTACAATCACTGGAAATCTTATATTTACCAGAAGTGATGAACCAGCTAACTCATTGTCAGCAAAGGCCTATAATATTGAAATCTTCTCTATAACAGATAACGCTGATTTAATAAGCCAGCTTCAAAATTCAGCAAATGAGATGATTTTTGATTTCTCAAATGATGGTGATCTCATGCTCATGGCTTCATTATTTCAAACCAGTGATAGTGCTGGTTTCTTATTGGGTCTTGATTTCATCATGAGTGGTGATGAGCTTATATGGTTTAAATCAATGCCCCAGGATGTTTTAGGCCCTGCTGTTATGTTATTTTATCCTCGCCCTGAAGATGCAAAGGAAGAGAATATTTATAAATATACCTATGAACGAATAGGAAATACATATACCTTTAAAGAAAAGAAAATTATAGGTCTGTGCCCTCCATCCAGTGAAAATTCATATTGGTCATATACTATTTCTCGACATAAATATATCCCAGAGGATATTTTTATTCATATCGTTAAAACAACAGATCCAGAAGTTCAGTTTGCGAAGAATGTCATTGAATATCATTTAAGACCTTATAGCTGTAATCTCGATACCTATTTATGGAGTAAATGGAAAGTATGGGAATTTGAAACTGCCACAGAAGATCCATTTTATTTTAACAATACTATGTGTGGAAGATATCCATTCATGGTATCTGGAATATCAATGAGTGGTTCATCAAGCAGTGAAGGATACATGGATGTCTGGGATCTGGGAAAGTTACCTACTACAGCAACAAAGAGTTCATGTGACTATATGGCTGTTGATTTCTCTGATGATGAATATTGGGATTCCTGGAATTATAAGGGATACGTTGGTGTTGATGTAACCAATGGAAGAGTAAAGTTCCCTGAAGGAACAGATGTCAGTGACTATTATGCTCAGTTTAATATGTCTGAAGATTTCAGTGTCATTGATGCCAAAAGTGTTGTGAGACATAGAGATGATTCAGTGTATGTTTCTGTTGAAGATACCATTAGGGATGCTGAGAACACAATTAGCACACTTGAAGAAAAGCTCAATGATGCTGAAACAATAATAACAGATTTGCAGACAAAGGTTACAGATTTTGAAGAGAGAATAATTGCTTTAGAAAATCCAGTATAAATCTGTTTTACTCTATGAATAGAGGTCATCCTCATCTTCATCTACCTTTCCATTGAGGATGACCTGAAAAAAGAAAGTGTACCTTCACTGTTATTCACCATGGGAAGAAGTACAATATGGGGATAACAGTGAAAGTAAAAGAATAAGGAGACACACTATGGATACAGCAGCAATAAAAGATATAATAAATAAAAAGATATACGAAGCCCTTCAGGACAAAATTGAATATGAGGATATTACTCCGAATAAAAAGCTCATAGAAGACTTCAACGCAGACTCCCTTGAGATTGTGGAGATCGTTGTGGCAATAATGGAGGAGTTTGATGTTACAATCGAGATGACTGAAGATGTAACAATCCTTACAGTAGAGGATATATATAATTATATATTGGAGAGAATATAATAAATGGTACAAGTTCATTTCCTTTCTCAAAGAAGGATTGCCACTAACGTAATAATATTTACAAGTCCCTCATTGACAATGCATATGACAAATTGGGAGCAATAAATTATGACAACCTCATATATAAAAGTATTCACAGATATGGCTTGCATAATGGGCCTTATTCCATCTGAAATGATGAAGATAGCACAATCAGTTGCAGGTATAAAACAGAGTGACCTTCAACTGAATATGGAAGATATAAATTTATCGGCCCTTTACCTGATGCAGCATTTTCACGATGGCTGCCATGGGAACTGTGCTTTTTGTACTCAGGCAAAGACAAACTCTATAGACAAAGGAAAATCATACCTGGTTAACAGACAGTTAACCAGAATCCCAATGGATATGATTCTTCAGAACCTGAAAAAAGGATTCATCGATAAGAAGGGCATTGAGAGAATCTGCTTACAAACATTGTATCATGGACAAACCGTTGAAAATGCTATTGATACAATACAGTCGATTAAATCTCTTTCTGATGTTCCAATCTCCCTGTGTTGTATACCTGTAACAAGAGAAAAACTTCTCAGATTAAAAGATACTGGATTGGATACCATAACAATAAATTATGAATGTGCAACAGAAGAGTTGTTTAATAAGATTAGAGGAAAAGAGAGAAATGGTCCATATCATTGGGAAACAGTAGAACGTTCTCTCAATGAAGCTGTTGAAATATTCGGAAAATTTAATGTAGGTACTCATCTGCAAATTGGCCTGGGGGAGACTCACAAAGAAGCACTTTCTCTAATTCAAAATTGTTATGATAGAAATATATTTGTAAGCCTCTTTGCCTTTTGCCCAATTCCCGGCACTACCCTAGAAAATGTTTTGAGAATTCAACATAAGGATTTTCATAAAATACAATTGGGTAAATATCTAATATCAAACAAGATAATTAAAATGACTGATATGCATTTCAGTTCTTCTGGAGACATAGTTGGTTATGGTATTGATATGGATGAACTTATGGAAATAATTGATAAAGGGATAGCCTTTATGAATATGGGATGTTCTGGATGTAATCGTGTATTTTATGAGACTGATCCTGGCCAACGTCACTATTCCTATCCCCGAAACCTATATCCTGATGAGATAGATATAATTAAGAATGAAATAATAAATGATATGATTTTATAATAATAATGATGGTGGTGGTTCTATGAACATGAAAAGTAACAATAATTCAATTGCTCAGGGGGATCCTCTTGTTTCTTTTGACATCCCTGTGTATAAAGTCATTGATCATTTCAGTGAAAAGTATCCTCATAACACTGCAATCCGCTACAAAGAGAGAGAAATCAGTTTCAGCATGTTAAAGAATGATACGGATCGTCTTGCTGCATCACTTCAGAAACTTCACGTTAACAAAGGTGATACCGTAGGTATTGCATTGGCCAATTGCCCTGAATTTATTATAAGTGTACTTGCTTGCATGAAGGCAGGAGCAATTTGTGTAAATAATATGAGCCCCTTCTCTACTGAAAAGGAATTACTCTATCAGATCAGAGATTCACAATGTACTACTGTTATAATCCCCTATGATCAATATATTAAATTTAGAAAGTTATATAATCTTTCACAATTAAAAAACATAATCCTTGTTAATACTACAGACAATTCGATAGAATCAATTGATCTGACAATAGAAAAGGACTATTATACAAACATTACATATATATATCAAGACCTGGTTGCAGAGCATAATTCACCAGAGGTGAAAGAAGTGTCTCAATCTCTTGATGATGTGGCTATTTTACAATACACCAGCGGAACAACGGGTGTCTTCAAGGGAGCAATGATTACTCATAGAAACCTTTGTTTTATGACACAGGCCTGTATTGCCCAAAGCCTTGGGATGGAGGCAAATGAAAAGGCCCTTGTTGTATTGCCCATTTCACATATTTATATTCTCAGTGTTGGCGTATTGACTCCTCTAGTGGGGGCCTCAACTGTAATCCTTGATCACTTTTTTAAAGTACAAGATCTCTTTGATCTCTTTAACAGACACAGACCCACGTATTTTGTTGGAGTACCTGCACTTTTTGCCTCAATGAATCAGTTTAAAAAGCTTGGTTTTCAGGTTGATCTTTCTTCAGTCAGGTCATTTCTCTGTGGCGGTGCACCATTGTTGCCTGAAGTATGGCAAGAATTTAAAGATCTTTTTGAGATTGAATTATGTGAAGGCTATGGCTCCTCAGAATGCAGCCCAATTATTTCATGCAACCTCTCAGGTAACAAGAAACCTATTAAAAAAGGAAGTGTTGGCGTGCCTTTTTATAATACAAAGATTACAATCGATGATCCTCATAAGGATGGATCAGGAGAGATTCTTGTTAAGGGCCCTCAGGTGATGAAAGGCTATTGGAATATGCCAGAAGAAACTGACAATGTCTTTACCGATAACTGGCTACGTACTGGAGATATAGGACGCATTGATGATGATGGATATCTGTATATTGTTGGAAGAAAAAAAGATATCATATGTGTTGGTGGATATAATGTATTTCCAGGTGAATGTGATGAACTATTACAATCACACCCCAGTATAAAGGAAGCCTGTGTTGCCGGAGTTCCTCATAAATATTTAGGTGAACAAATTGCTGCCTTTGTTGTCCTTAAAGAGGGTGAAAACTTGTCTAAAGCAGATGTTATAAAATATTGTAAAGGCCACAGCAGTCCTTATAAGGTTCCCAAGGTAGTAGTTTTTAAGGACTCTCTACCTCGTACTGCTATTACCAAAATAATGAGAAATCAATTGAGAGATGACTATATAAGTGCTCGTTAAATGATCGATAGGTTCTCATTTGCCTATTGTAATAGTAATTGCAATAGGCAAATTCACTTTCTTTTTTCTAGTATTTAATGATATAATTTACCGCAGCATTTTTTGGTCGGGTTTCGCTGCCACCACGTTCATCTGACACAAGATTGACTACCCTGGTTCCTGCTTTTTCAATTTCATCAAATGTACCTTCCACATCACCGCCAGAGAAATTGGCACTCCCTTCAGAATAGGGAACATTATGCTGATGTTTTCCAAAGTCATCTGTTTGATATGAACCGACAACACTACCTACTTCAGCACCAGCACTATTGATTCTTTTATCACCATCAAGTGAACCCAACTCAGAACCTGGGTCCTCTTTGTTCCATATTGTTTCATCAATCCTCTGGAAATCTGTTCCTCGAAGAAAACGACCCCGCAAGTCAGGAACATTAAAGAGATCACCATTTGGTTCACCCCAGTATGTGCCTATTACGGCAAAGAGTTCACTCTTCTCTGTTTTCAAATAGGATTTGCCGTCACAAAGAAGCCACCCTTCTGGTACTGCGGTTTCAGGTCCGCCAAATGACATTATAGAACCCACAGGGGTCACCTTCTTTGTATATTCATCAAGAAGCATCTTGATTACAGTTATACTTTCCTCAACATTGTCCAATAGTCCCAGCTTCAGTGTACCATCTATTGACAGGCTCTTGTCTGAATTGTCAGGCATCAGTTCATTTACAATTAGTTTTCCACTCATTTGATGTTCCTTTAATACTTAATAATATAGTTTACCGCAGCATTTTTGGGTCGGGTTTCAGAAGATGTACGAGGATCTCCATGATTCCCATCATTTTTTGGCAATGATGTTATAGCCTGATGAAAAGGACCATTTCCAGCACTACCTGACATTCTATAATCTGCTTCCCCTGGAGCCTCATCAGAGGTTGATGCATATACGTGATGAGGGGGTGTATTATATGGCATTGGAACTCCACTATAAAATCTATGTCCCTGAAAAGCATCTTCTTGATAAGAACCAAGATTTCGTGATGAATCAGAATCATATCCCCTCCCCTGATCAAGGCCTCTTAGAAAAATACCTCGCAGGTCAGGCACATTAAAAACAGCTGCATTACCGCCCCACGTTGTTTCTATTGCGTCATAAAGTCTGGGGAAATCAGTCTTTGTGTATTGGGTACCATCACAAAGAAGCCATCCATCTGGCACATTGATGCCTCCAAAGGGAAGAATTGATCCCGGAGGCATGAGAGAGTCAGGGGTGATTCCTCCGAGGGTTGCATCACTTTTGCGTATAACGATATGCTCACTACCAGTCATTTCCTGAGCATCAATTATATTGAGCTGTTCAAGAATGACTTTTTCTTTCACTGTTAAATCAGTATCAACGGTCAGTTTCTTTTTTATCTCAAGTTCAGAATCAGGAACAATAATATCTACATGTAATTCTCCACTCATTGTATATCTCCAATATTAGTTATTTTTACATTTTGCTATGGGAGAGAAGAATATATTTATGTCAAACTGGATGTCAAACTGGATGTCAAGCTGCAGGTGTATTGCATTAATAATAGATAATAATATAAGAAAAATGCTGATAGAGAGTTTTTTTTCATATCAATTATCTTCAATGTTGACACAGACATTGACATGAAGATACATTGACTCTAAAGATCTGCGTTACATGAAATACTAGCATCCAAAAAATAAATAGCTATGATATATCTAGTTTTAAGAAACCAACATGGATTATTTTAATTCTAGAGTTATTCTAATGACTATATCTATAATTTCTTCTATATTTGATAGCAAGAAAATAGAACGCATGATCAATATTGCAAAACAAATTTACATATATGAGAGTTATGAAAACTCTCAATTTGCCCAATTAACTAGTATTTAGTTAAGAAATAATAAGGAGAACTAATGAAATGCTCGAAAATGCAAATAGCCTACACCTTGCTGGTATCCTTCTTACTTTGTGCATGCCTATTTTTGGGATTATCGGGAGTCTTATTGTATACATATTCCGAAGACACACAAAAGATAATGAACGCCAGCTTAATGAAAATAGAGAAGATCACATTAGAATTTGGGAAAAACTAGACAATAAGAAAGATAAAAAATGAGACCCTCTTGTAACTGAAAATCAGCCTTAAAAAAACAAGTTCAAAAAATAAAAATATAAAAGTCTTAAAAAACCTCTCTCCATCTTACACCTACAACTTTCTCTTTTAAATGTGATGCATCGAGTTTATCGAAATGTCATTTTCAATAGTGTTAGTTTAAAATTAAAAATGGAGACACCAATATGTCTAAATTTATGAAAGTCACAGAAAGTGACAATATTATAACAGTTGATGTAAAAGATACATTAACGGTAAACCACGATCAAGTACTAACAGAAGCAGATATTGGCACAACCACAGGTACTGTTTCAGAAGGAAACCACAAGCATACTGTTTCAGATATCACAGACTTCAATTCTGGAATAAATCTAAAAGGTGGAGCACTTTCATTTGATTCAGGAACCAATTCCGGAACAAAGGGAATGGCCTCATCAGATAGTGGAAAGATTTATGGAGAACATGATGAGAACACAGAAACATCACGTCTTGTAATTGATGTTGCAGATAATAATAATGACAGTCTAGTCATGAGAACAGGTGGCGTTAGCAGTAGTCCCAAAAAAGATGCCATAAAAGTTGATTACAACAAAACAACCTTTCATGATACACCCTATGTTGGCACTAATAAGATATGGCATGAAGGTAATGATGGCCTGGGAAGTGGCCTTGATGCTGATAAACTTGATGGAGCTCATAAGGTTACTGCAATAAATGATAACAGTGATGCCTCTATTCCCACTGAAAAGGCTGTAAAGACTTATGTGGATGATAATTTTGACAAAAAACAAGGTTATGGAAAAACAATTACAGAAACAGGCTGGTATAGAATAGCAAAAAATGGACCAGTTGAAAAAGGTCAAAGTGGTGGTGATAGAGCATTTGGATCATTCTCTGTTATAGATTTCACTAGTGGTTTTCATAGTTCAGTGAAATTCTATGCCTCTATAAGTTTTGGTAAGAATCCAACATTGACTATGCTTAACCGATCTATGTATGGAAGTAATGGAGTTATAAGAAAGATTCGAATTATTGAAGGTAATACATATGAAGGTGCTGCAGTTGAAGTGTATGCCATTGCCCGGGAAGAAAGTGGATCTTCAGTTCAGTTTTATTTATCAGAGAATGATCAAAGAAATGGTTGGATGCCACTAAACTGGGAAAAAATTGATAGTATCCCCGAAGGTTTTTCTGAGACAAGACTTGACCTTGATACTCATGATCCTGTTTTGGCAACTGCTGCCAATAGTAAGCATAATGGATTCATAGTAAAAAGAGATGGATCAATCAAAGGACAATCATTAACAACAACGGGAAATGTTGGTATTGGCACAACAATAACAAATAACAGGTTAAACATAGATGGTACCATTGGATTTTGTGGTGATGACAAGAGTAAGTTTATTGGATGCATCAATGGATTTGGCGGAGACCAATATGGCATAGGTATGAAGATCAATTCAGGTGGAGACCTTGTCCTTGGCTCTGGAGAAGCAGCCAATTCATTGAAAAATCATCTGGATATAACCGGGAAAAGTGAGAACCTGTACCTTGGTTCTGACTACAGTATGTATCTTTATACAGGATGTCAGAAAGTTGAAGAAGCTAATATTGCTATGAGTGCATTATCAAATGGCAATGTTGGTATTGGAACAGCAAATCCTAATGCAAAACTAGATGTTAATGGTGACATGCGTGTAACTGGTACGATAACCGGAAAAGCATCAGATTCAGATAAGCTTGATGGAGCACATAAGGTTACTGTAATAAATGATAACAGTGACAGTTCTATTCCCACAGAAAAGGCTGTTAAGACTTATGTAGAAAATATTTTAAATAATTATTATAAAAAAAACGAGGTAGATGACATGATGATTCCTGCATATGAATATAAAACATTTAAAAATACTAGTTCAAATTCTAATTTAGTCGATTTAGTTGTATCTAAATCAGGTATTTTACATTCATTAATATTTAATAACTTGGGATATCAAGAAGGAAATGAAGTAGGACGTTATATGATTTTCGATAGTACTCGTTCTGAATGGGATTCTGTTATAACAGAAGGAGAATTTTTTTCAAAATATGAAAAACGTGTATATGATGTAAAGTATAAAAATGGACTTTTTATTAGAGCAGGTAATTTTTATGGAAGCATCACAGTAGCCTATTTGCCAGATTAAAAAATAGGTCATTTCCTATAGCAATATTAAGCCGAGTAATTTACCCGGCTTTTTCATTATCTTTTTTACATAATTAGATGAAACCTTCACGACAACTTCCATTGACACGTCATATGACATGACAATATACTAACCTGTAAAATAAAACCATAGTTTTAAAAAATTTTTTACTTAATACAGGAGCATACAATAAATGACAAAGTTTTTAAATATAACAAAGACTGGAGAGATAAAAGCACCAGTAAGTATAGACTCACCAGTAGTAAAGATAAATGGTGACTCAGTAGCAGAACTTCTGAATAGCAAGGAAGACTCAATCGAATCCAAAGGCACTGCCTTTAATAAGGACTTTGGCACCAACTCCGGAACTGTTGCAGAAGGGAATCACAACCACCAGTTTGTTGGTGACAATATTCTTACCAGCCAAAGCATAGCACCTGGTGTTGCCGCACAGGCCCCTGTTTATTATAGCCAACAGGAAGAAATGTGGAAGCGTTATACATCAATGATAAGCGCAATTCCAGGAATCTATATTGGAGATGGTAAAATTGCACTTGATGGTGCTATTATTGAGTTACAACACCATTCAAGTGATATACTATACATTGACCATAATGGTTATATTAGGGCCTCTCTTTTCAATGATGATTTTCCTGTAAAAAAAACAATTGGCTATCGTGTAGGAAGCAATCATTTTAAAGTTGAATTCAGTGAATATAAAGGTAAACTTAGTACTTTCTGTGAAAAAATATATGCACGTGATGCAGAGGTTTATGATTTTTTTGGTTGGTCCACAGCCATAGATGGAAATGTTGCTATTGTTAGTGCTTATGGAGAAGATACTAAGGGATCCTATGGCGGGGCAGCTTACATCTTTCGTTATAACGGTTCTTCTTGGGTACAGGATGGAGGCCCCTTACATGCCAGTGATGGAGAAGCTGGTGATAATTTTGGCAATTCTGTAGCAATCTCTGGTGATGTTGCCATTGTTGGTGCATACAGTAAAGACACCGAGGTAAAGGATGGAGGAGCCGCTTACATCTTTCGTTATAACGGTTCTTCATGGGTACAAGAGGCAAAACTCCAGGCCAATGACCCAAAGGCTTATAACTGCTTTGGTACTAGGGTAGCAATCTCCGGGAATGTTGCCTTTATAGGCATCTCATCCTCACTTGGAGGAGTATACGTCTTCAGGCATAATGGTTCTTCATGGGAACAAGAAGGAGATCCCTTACATGCCAGTGATGGATATAATGATTTCTTTGGCTCATCAATTGCACTATCTGAAGATATAGCTGTTATTGGTGCAAGATGGGGAGACAATGGAGAAACAAATACAGGAGTAGCATATATTTTACAGTATAATGGTTCTTCATGGATACAGGAGGCAAAACTCCAGGCTAGTGATGCACAAAATAATGATAACTTTGGCGGTTCAGTAGCAATTTCAGAGAATGTTGCCATTGTTGGAGCTCTGGGAGAAGACACTGGCGGAAGTAAGGCAGGAGCAGCCTATATATTTCGAAATAATGGTTCTTCATGGACTCAGGAAGCTAAGCTTCAGGCCGCTGATAAACAAGCTGATGATTGGTTTGGACAATCAGTCGCTATAAGTGGAAACATGGCCATTGTTGGTGCATTTGGCGAAGATACTTCTGGAAATAATGCTGGAGCAGTCTACATCTTTCGATATAATGGTTCTTCATGGATACAGGAGACAAAGCTCCAGGCCTGTGATGTATCTGCAGGAGATAATTTTGGCCATTCTGTTGCCTTCTCAAATGAGATAGCCATTGTTGGAGCACACTATAAACACAACTTAGGTACTGCATATATCTTTGACATGAAACGTTTCTGAAAATGCCATAGAAAGAGTACTTCCCTCTCACAAAGTCCAATATATAACATTCCTCCTCTGATGCTTGAAGCAATCAGGGGACACACTCCCACAATAAGCTCTTTCAAAAGCCTTTGGGCACAGATAAATACATTACTAATTCGGGTACCTGCTGAAGCATCCTATTAAGGATATAATCAATGTTCTTTGATAAGGTAATAGACAGATGCCCGTAATAATCTAACGGTTAATCAGAAACCATATTTTTATGGATAGAAGATTTATTCATTTCTATCTCCAGCATAATGTTGGATATTTTTTAAATAGTCTGGCAGGTTACAATGGATATACTAAGTACATCAACAGTAAATCAAAATGAAGTGTTAACAGAGGCAGATAAGGTTGATGCAATAAATATATTAATTGTAGAAACAATATATAGGAGAATAGAATGAGTGGAAAACTAATAGTTATGATTTAAATGTAAATGGAGATGATGGGCCTAGTGGAGGCTATGTAAAAGTTATTGGATCATCAGGAGGAAATGAAATCTACTTTGATAATATGAATGTGAATATCAGAAATGGACAAGGAAAAACAGATTCTAAAAATGCAACAGGTAATCTTGTCATTGGATATAATGAAAAGATTAGAACAGAAGATAGAACAGGATCTCATAATATTATTTTGGGCAAAGGACATTCATATTCTTCATATGGTGGAGTAGTTTTTGGATATGATAATAATATATCTGGACCTTATTCATCGGTTACTGGAGGACAAAAAAATGAAGCCTCTGGAACATATTCATCAGTTACAGGTGGCAGTATGAATATTGCTTCTAATATTAATTCATCAGTTACAGGTGGGGGTTTAAATGTAGCATCAGGCCAAACTTCATGGGTATCTGGAGGAGCTCGTAATATCGCCTCTTCCACAAATTCATCAATAAGTGGTGGAGATGAGAATAAAGCTAATCAATCATATTCTTCAGTATGTGGTGGATTTAAAAATTCAGCCAATGGTGATATATCATCAATATCTGGTGGGAAGCAGAGATATGTTACAGGAGACTATGACTGGAAAGCAGGAGACCTTTTTGAAGGCGAATAATTAACGAGCCACTCTATTTAAAACTTTAAATACTTATGTACTCTTTGTAAGAAAAATGTATCCTCCTTGCGATAATAGATTGCAAGGGGGGTTACCCTCCCCTTTTATGAGAACAAGAAAAATCTCACTACATGATCAGAAGAAATGTGCTATCATGGACAGTATATATAATATGAAGCTGCATTATGAATCACAAAATCATAAATCCCTTTACACTTGAGTCTAAAAGTAGAAACCCATTCTTCTTTTTTTTCTTCACTCAGAGGTTGGCCATTCCACACATTGACACTTACTCCATTTTCAATCCAATAAACATTATTTCCCATATCAGTTGACCAGTATAATCCATAAGTTGACCAGTCATCTTCATTACTCAGAAGTGTTGCTGCCCAAGTATTATTTTCCAATGAAGGGGCACCGGTAATATTAAAAAAAAGTTCAGCATCAACACCAACATCATGAGGATTGTCAGGATTAGGCACTCGTCCAGGATTATAAGCAATAAAAGTATTACGTTTCTGTGATGTGCCATCTTCAAGATCAAGTTCCTTTTTTTTCCCATCAATGGGTGCATAATAATATATCTTTGAACCGTCTCTCCAAAAAGAAAACTTTTCTTTTTTGTTTACATGAGCAGATAATGATGCTTCTAGTGATTGAATTCGTGAAGCCAACTGATCAATCTCATTGAGAAAATCACGATTCTTAACCCGTGCATCTGCAGCCAGTACTGTTCTAGTAACTGTGAGGTCAGAGTCTATGATGAGATCATTATTTATTTTTTTATCTGGGTATATAGTATCGACAATAAGTGTTCCCATAGTGCTTATCCTTTTTTATTAAAATTTTAATTAATACAATTACTGTTTTGCTAAATAATACATTTATGTTTTTACATTCCTTTCAATACTCAATATTCCCTTTCTGTTATTATGAAATAAAAAAAAGGTTACAATGATTGACATCTCACTTTGAGAGAATTATTCTTAGCTCATTTTTATTACGAATTTATCCATGGAGACACAAAGAGACTGTATTGTGCTCCACAGATAATCTTTTTATGCAGATAGAAATCCCCAAATAGCATTTATACTGCCAAAGAGAAAAATGATTCTAGTCTGTTAAAGAAAATCAACTAAGATCTTCGTGGTCATCAATTTGTTCAGTATACCAACCATAGTGATGTTCAGTATTAGTACTTCTATTCCACATATCAAATTCCAGATATCTCCAGCCCTCTTCAGTTGTCTTCATATGTTCTTTAACAAGCTCTTTAGGGATAATAAATCCTTTAACCGCCTGTGTATTTCTAAAACCATTCTCAAATGATCGTGCAAATCTACCTATATTGAAAAGCTTCGGAAAAAATCTTTGGTCAGTACCTGTTAAATTCCATATAGTTCCACCAGTATAATGAGCAGCTTTGTGAAAAATCTGTCCAAAGAGAATATCTTTATCATCATCACCAATTATAGGAACACGGACACCATTTACCTGTACATTTGCCCCTACGCTTGTCATATAACTTTCATTATGATGTCCATAATTTGAACATACAGCACCTCCATCAGCACACCATGAACCGATTTGTAATGCCTGTTTAAATGCCAATCCCCAAGGATTTCTGCACATTGCAAAACCTGATATATGAGCATAAGCATATTGATGATTAACACCGGGACATATTGACAATTTAATTGTATTGTCAGATGTTTTAAATGAAGCGATATCTATTTTGTTCAAATGCACCATAAGCCAATGATGAAATCTGGTTTCAACATCTCTTCTTCCATCAGGCCCTAGCAAGAGATTATCTGTTGTATAATTTGCAGATTCAGTGTGAGTCTGAGTCCATCCACATCTTTTTACTGGTAGATCAGTTTCCGGGTCAGCATACCAAATATTATAATGACCCCAGCCACTTTGACTACTCAATAAAAAGAACGCTAAATGCTCATTATCAACTATAGGAAGTTCAATAATAAATCGTGCCCCTGTTTGTTCTCCATTTGTTTTTTGTAATGGATTAATATACGTCATATATCTGTAATTCCATATTGTTTCCCAGTGACCATATCCTAAAGTATTTACAGCACCATCATAACATGTAATTTTTGTAGCTTGAGGTGAGTCTACAGTTATTGGATCAAGGCCATTTTCAATAAATATTGATGGAAAAGGATTTTCATAAAACCTTTCATAAAAAGAATCCTTAACATTGTTTTCAAAATATGTTTTAGTGGCCTTCTGACTTGGAATTAAATCATCGCTCTCTGATGCAAAGGTTCCATCTGTACTTAGATCTGCACCGTCAAGTTTATCTGCATTTAGATTGTCAACTTTAGTTGTTGATTGAACCTCCAGAGGCGCATTACCTTCGGCGTTATTTGAAACAAGCTGACTGGCGATTAGAGGAAGATTACTTATAGTTCCCTCAGATGTTATTCCCAGAACTTTTGTACTGTCTGAAAAGAGGCTCAAATCTCCATCAGATGTAGAATATACACCTGTACTCAATCCTGTATCAGTATGAAATGAATATCCCCCATTTGCTCCCATACCTTCGGGGGCTAAAAATTTTCCTGTTGTGGTTAAATTCCCATCAATTTTTGTATTGCCCACTACATGAAGTTTTGATTTTTCATCAGGTGATGATGTACCAATACCAACACTATGATTTGCCGAATCAACGACAACTGTATCTGTGTCAATATGTGCTCCCCCAAGTACAGCAATGTCATTGGTAATCTCAACTTTCCCATCAATTGAGAGTTCATCGCTTATATGGGGTTTAATAGTTTTAATGTGCAGTTCACTCATTTGAGTTCTCCTTTTAGTTAATATATGAATAAATGTTTCATATTATTCTTCCCCCTATTATTCCGATACCCTAGTGATCAAAGTGTAATGATAGTGAAGTAATCACTATCATTACACATGGGCTTTTCTGGGGGAATGTTTTATAAATAATGCAGTTTGGATTTCTTCTTGATATGTACTAGTTTTATTATAGGGTCAGAACAATATTAATCTTACTACATCTCGATTTCCCAAACAAAATAAACTGATTTCGTTTGTCCCAAACGTTCTTCTACACCGCTATTTGGATTATAGTAAGTAAAGGGATGATTACCTGCTTGATCATTTTTAGTATAATACCATAATTCCATCATTTGAGATCCAACAAAGTCTGTTTCTATAACAGCTGATGTAGGATAAAGCCTGCTATGTGTACCATAACATAAACTCTGTCCTTCAAATTGTGACTCTCCATATTTCCAGCGTTGCATCATGGCATATGAAGCATTACCCCATCCTGAAATAGAACCTTGCACAAACAAGGTGCTTGTGGGAGATATCTTCTTCACTTCAAATTCATCCAGTTTAAATATACTGGCACCTGAAAGATCCTGCCGTTCTACACTAACGTATTTTGTAAAATTAACGACCTGTTTATAACTTTTTAGTATCTGGACGTCCTGTTCCAATTGATTTATCCTGTTTACTAGATCATCAATATCAATAGTTGAAGATATATTTGCAGCATCAATGTTCCCTGATATTGTTACATCATTGTTTATCAACAAGGGATCATCAGCAGCACCTGTTTGAATTGTTTTTGCTATAAGTTCTCCACTCATGAATTTCTCCTTTTTAAATATATTGGAATCAGATCCAAGTTCATTTTGATTGAATAATTATATGGTTGGTAATTTGAAAGGATTCCTCAGAGGTCCCTTTCTAATAATAGTAGTTGGCTATTCTACGACTATAGAACTGCTAATGTGAAAAAGTTATGAAAAACTATTATTGATGAAGTAAATCAACATATAGATAGTACATCCATGTCAATGCCCACTTCCACTGTTTTTTTATTGCTGGGGTATATTACCTGGTTGTTTCTTTTATCAACAGTTGGTGTCAATTATGATGGGTACCAGGGTAACGTTATTTTAAATCCTTCATCCATTGGGCGCCCCCCATTAAGAAAGGGGGGCTTTGTGGTAAGAAATCGTTGTTGATATTGACTTCCTTTTCTATTAAGAATTAGAAGGCCTTTGAGAAGGATATTGTTCTATTGCTCTTTATATTTTAGTCAGGTCGAAAATGTAGGCTGCTCCGGCGTTACTACCACCGGTATCTTCAAAATAAGCTCCAACAACCAATGCATCACCAGACATACTCACTGAATAGCCAAAATAATCATATGTTTCGGCATCACTGGCCATAAGTTTCTGCTCCTCTACCCATGTACTGCCATTATATCTGAATACATAGGCGGCACCAGCACTACTCCCACCGGTGTCTTCCGCATAAGCTCCAATAACCGCTACATCATCGGATATACTCACTGAACAACCAAAAGAATCATAAGCCTCGGCATCACTGGCTGTTAAAGGATCTCCTTCCTGATTCCATGTGCCGGTAACACTATCATACCTGAATACATAGGCTGCACCAGCATTACTCCCGCCAACATATACTCCTCTAGCTCCAACAACCAATATATCACCGGATATACTCACTCGTATGCCAAACTCATAACCAGCCTCGGCATCACTTGCTATAAGTTTCTGCTCCTCCACCCATGTACCGGTAACACTATCATACCTGAATACATAGACGGCACCGGAATTACCCCCACCGATGTCTTCCGCATAAGCTCCAACAACCACTACATCACCAGATATACTCACTGAACAGCCAAAAGAATCACCAGCCTCGGCATCATTGGCTATTAAAGGCACTCCTTCCGGCTCCCATATGCCGGTAACACTATCATACCTGAATACATAGGCTGCACCAGCACTACTTCCGCCGGTATCTTCTCCACTAGCTCCAACAACCACTACATCTCCGAATATACTCACTGAAGAACCAAAATAATCACTTGCCTCAGAATAACTGGCCTGTAACTTTGATTCTTCTACCCATGCAGCACCATCATTCCTGAATACATAGGCTGCACCAGCACTACTACCACCGGTATCTTCTCCTCTAGCTCCAATAACCACTACATCACCAGATATACTCACTGAACAACCAAATTGATCACCAGCCTCAGCATCACTGGCTATAAGTTTCTGCTCCTCCACCCATGTACTTCCATTATACCTGAAAACATAAGCCGTTCCGGCATCACTCCCACCAGTGTCTTCATAATTTGTCCCTACTATAGCAATATCACCAGATATACTCACTGAATAGCCAAACTGATCACTATTCTCAGCATCACTGCCCATTATCTTTTCACTAAACTTTTTCAATCTGTAATCATACTCATCATAGTTAACCTTAAACTGTGTTGTTCCTATCCGATAGCCCATCACTTTTTTTTCCGATAATGAATTCAGATGGGTCTGTATCTCTCCATTATCATCAATGAAAAGTATATCTCCGTTAAAACTCAGATCAATGACAGCACCGTTAAGTGCCACATTGCTTTGGCCAATATATAAAGCTGGTATCTTTTTACTTCCATGTTGTTTGGGGATATACTGTTTCCACAAATCCTCTCCGGCATCAAAATAAATCGCTGCCGGGGCTGTAATAGCAACATCAATTGTCTGTCCAGAAAGAATGAGCATACCATCTGCCATCACATCATGACTGTGACCAGATTCCGCATACACACCATCATGGTCATGATCACCTTCTGCCACTGTATCAGCATCTTCTCCAAAGTCCTTGTTAAAAGCAGTACCCTTTGTACCAATTGTATCTTCCTTCTGGTCCAAAAGGTCTGCCACTGAATAACCATTAATTTTCAATTCCGGTGAATCAACTCCAACACTTGGATGCATTTCACCATCTTCAGTTACGCTTAAAAATGTAGTCATAATCATTACCTCCGTTATATAGATTATTTTATAATAGACGATATCTTTATGTCAAAATCTGGTTCTATTACTTTTCTTATAGAAACCCCAACCAAATTTTTATTGTCACTGCCACTGACATGATTGTAATCTATTACATTGTCTAAAAAATAATATTTATAATTATATACAAGGAGACAACAGTGAGCGGAACACTTATAGCAAACAGAATAAATCCCGATGACGAACTGATCATCGAAAAAGATGTAACCATAGAGGGAAACCTCACAGTAGAAGGATCAATTCCCTTACCTGTAGGGACCATCCTCATGTATGATGGCACCAACTGGATTGACAATATAACCATGGCAGGATGGTATGCCTGTACCGGAAACAATGGCACACCTGATTTACAGGACAGATTCATAATGGGAAGTACTGTTTCAGGAACAATCAATGGCGCCAACAGTATTACCATTGGAGAAAACAACCTCCCATTCCACAGCCACACAATTGACCATCAACACAATGATGGCCAACATGATCATAATGTCAGCGGTAGAGGACTTATGAGAATTACTTTAGCAGGTGAAAATAAAACAGCAGATGGTGTTAACTCTTCTGGTTCAGGCTATGAACCAGATGTTACTGCTACACCGTCTAGCATGGAAACAGAAAAAACTCACAATCACACACTCAACAATGCCATCACAGGAGATGATGAATTCATTAATGAACCAATAGATAATCGACCACAATATTATTCAGTGATTTACATAAAAAAGATTCATTAAGATTTAAAAAGGATAAAGTATAGACCTTATCTCAATACATCAATTATAGTAAGTATATACATGGTAAATCTATGTCATTCATAGCATCCACAGATTTTCTCAAGAATTCAATGTGCCTGCATAATAAATTTTACTTGACAAAATTATTTATGCGAATCATAATTAGCATAAATACAATAAAATGCTAATTATGATTATACGATGAAAAATCTCTTATTAAAACACAACTACCAGTGGGCAGACAATGATTTCGATACCGGTATACCCCGGGAACTGCTTTCACAGATCATTGTCTCTCTGAAGGCAAAGCATGTAATCGCTATTTCAGGAGCCCGGCGGTCTGGGAAATCATACCTCTTTCGACAGACCATCCGTGAGCTTTTAAACAGGGGCATCAGCAGCAATAATATCGTACAGATTAATTTTGAAGATCCATTCTTTGTGGGGAAACGTGATGACACAGCCATCATCGATGAACTGTACAGCCAATACATGGCAATGAAAAATCCCAAAGAGAAGGTTTATCTTTTTCTCGATGAGATTCAAAATATTGCCAACTGGCAATTCTGGGTCAGGGACCTCTATGACAGGGATCATAAAAAGGTAAAGATATTCTTAACGGGCTCTAACTCTGACCTCCTCTCCACTGAGCTTGCCACTCATCTAACAGGAAGAGTTATATCCTATGAAAACTACCCCTTTACATATCGTGAATACCTCCAATATCAGAAAACAGAAATTGACCTGGCACCTGCTTCAGGCAATACCAATGCAATATATGAACATCTTTACAGAGACAAAGAAGAGATTATCCATTACCTAGAAAACTCATTTTCAAAGGGCCTCTTTCCTGAAATAGCTTCTCTGGAAGATGAAGAACTGATTACGGAAATTTTATCGCAATATTTTCAGAATGTAATATTCAGTGACATTGTACCGCGGTTTTCAATCCGCAACACCAAGGTCATCGAAGAGCTCGCATACTATCTATCAACTAACTTCACCTCACCCTATTCATACCGCAAGCTGGCTGCAGCTGTGGGCTCAAATGAAAATACGATTAAAGAATATATCTCTTATTTTGAAAAGGCCTATCTCTTTTACTCTGTTGATTATTTTGAGTATTCTTTAAAGAAACAGTTCAGACGAAACCGAAAAATCTATTCCATCGATAATGGATTACGAAAGGCCACGTCCTTTTCTTTTTCAGAAGAAGCGGGAAAATATGCTGAAAACAGCGTCTTTTTAATGCTCCACAGAAAGTATCCATCAGTTTATTACTGGCAGGATGAACATACCAATTCAGAGATAGATTTTGTTGTGTCACATAAAAAGAAGATCTATGCCATCAATGTAACCTATACCGATGATATTCACCCTCGAGAACTTGAAGGATTCAACGCTTTCTCAAATGTCTCAAAAGCGGTGAGAAACATTCTCATTACCAGAAACACCTTTGAGACTCAAGAGCACAAGGGGGTTACTATTGAGTTGATTCCCCTGTGGGTCTTTATTTTTATGGAGCTGTGAGTAGAAAATAGTCAGATATACCAAGTTTAAACCAAACTATACAACAGAAAGATCAAAGTAATATGCTGAACCTGCATTCTCACCACCAGTATCTTCTAAATAGGTACCTATGAAAACACCTTTCTCATGAAGCGATATTGAATTACCAAAGTAGTCACTGGCCTCTAAATCACATGACTGAAGTTTTGCTTCTTCTACCCATGTCGTACCATTGTATCGATACAGATAGACTGCTCCGCCATTGTAACTTTCAATACTACCGTTTCGTGCACTGACCAGGGCAATATCTTCATATATTGAAACAGCAAAACCATAGTAATCATTTGGTGCACTATCATGATTAATTAATGTTGCTTCCAGTACCCAATCTGATCCATCATAACGATAAACATATGCATTACCTCCTGTTGTTCCCAGAATAATAGTATCATCATAAATGGAAACAGATGAACCAACCCTGTCATAACCCGTTGCCGTAATAATGGCCTCTTCAATCCAGGCACTGCCGTCATAGCGGTAGATATAGGCACCGCCACTGTAGCCCCCTTTTTGAGGAGCTCCTACAACAATACAATTTCCATATACATCAACTGATTCACCAAAATTGGCTCCACTTGACAAATCAGATGCCTGTACTTTGATTCCTGATGACCAGGATGAACCGTCATACATGTATATATATGCTGCCCCTGCATTATTTGCCCCAGTATCTTCATAGTGTGCACCAACAACAGCTATATCATGATCAATTGCTACAGAACTACCAAAGTAATCGGTTGCCTGTTTATCAGAAGCCTGAATTTTGGCTTCCTGTGTCCATTGTAAACCATTGTAACGAAAAATATAGGCTGCTCCTGCACGGTCTCCCCCTGTGTCTTCACCAGCTGCCCCAACAATGGCAACATTATCTGAAATTGAAACCTCATTTCCAAACCAATCATATGACTGTGCATCAGATGCAGTAAGTATTGACTCTTCAACCCAGGTAATACCATTAAAACGATAAATAAATGCAGAACCTGCCTTAGCTGAACCTACATATCTGCTTGTTGCTCCAACGATTGCAAAGGTATCATACATTGATACAGAGCTTCCAAAACTCATTCCTGCTGTTTTATCAGATGCCTGAATTTTTTCCTGATGTGCACTGCTCTTTCTGTATTCAATCTTAAAGGAATTATCACCAATACGGTATCCAAGAGACTCAACGTTCTTAGTCTTCAGGTTCATATAAGTAGACAATTCACCTTCATCATCTAAGTAAAGGTTGTCCCCATTGTGATTAAGAGTAACAATAGCACCATTGAGAGCGACCTGTGTGCCTCCCATATAAAGACAGGGCACTTTGTTTGTACCTGGTTTATATTTTTGCCACAGAGCCTTTTGCTTATTGAAATAGACCGCTGAGTTTGCCCCAATATCAGAATCTATGGTCTGGTCATCTAGAATATCAGCACTGATTTCTCCATGACTGTGATTCCCTTCTGAAACAGTACCAGTTGCAGTGCCAAAATCTTTATTAAAGGCCGTCCCTTTGGTAATTACCGGTTCATATATTCCACTGTGACTATGATTTCCCTCTGCCACAGTACCAGCAGTAGTACCAAAATCCACATCTGTAAGTACTTCATTATTATCTACTGTTAAAGATTCTGTTACGTTAACAGTAACAGTACCGTCACTTTCTTTTATATTCATAAAATTTGCCATGTTATGCTTCTCCTTGTTTTCTTTATTAAATTGATTCTTTTTTGATTTGTTGAGATTAATTAAACAACAACACTCTGAGCCCTCACCCCTGACCTCTCCCATGATGGGACTAGCCGTTTCTCATATCTTTGAAGGATGGATCTAGAAGCTGTTTATCTATATCTATATCTATAATACAATCATGTCATTTCACTCAACGATTGTTTTTTGAAAAAATCGGGGATATTTTTTGACCTCACGCGGAGGCGCGGAGGCGCAGAGATTCTTTTAATTCTGAATATGTTTGGAAGTAATATTAGAAATTTGTGCTGTATTTGATAATTCTTTTGATATCTATTAACAAAAACATCATTTCAACATACCTAATGGCAGTTCAGGAATATTTAAAACTGCTTCTGAATAAATAAAATCAACTTTTAAAAATTCAGAATACAGAAAAGCATATAAATATTGAAAAACTCTCTGCGCCTCCGCGCCTCCGCGTGAAAAAAAATTGTATTTAATTTTAAATGAAGTGGGTAGAAATCAGCCTCTCCTAAAGGAGAAGAGGCCGAGGTCCAGGTCAATTAGACACCCACAGTAAGCTCTTCAGCAAGTCTGCCTGCACGAATAGTTTCACCACTAATGCGGCTACGGATCTCAATGGCCATAGTATCATCAGCCGTTAATGTTGATGGTACCAGAAAGACCAGCTCGCCCGGTTTATTTTTTTGCACAGCGTGCATCTTTATTTCACTGTTGTCAGACATTTTAATGAGAAATATTCCCTCATCTGACCTGGCCGCATCATACTTAAGACGATTTCCTATAACGGTGCCAATAGAACCCGGTGTTATGGAGATGTTCATTTCATCAGAAAGCAAATCATGAAACTCAATGGGATTGGGCATTGGTATAGAGGCTTCCTCTTTTATGACCACTGCATTGGCATGTATATTATTGCGAATACGGGTGCCTGCTGTTGCCCCCACATCAATCTTGTGTCGACTTCGGTTAAAGAAATCGCTTTGTCCCCCAAAGGAACCACGAATTTTAGGATATAGCTGCACAAGGTCGCCAAAGTTGACCCTGTTGCCTTCTAAAAGAAGGTTTTCTGTGGTTTTAACAGCATTTTCAATAACAGCGAGAATATCAGGGCGAGTCACTGTTGAGCCCTGCTCAAGCATCCTGTCTACAATATCATCAATATAAATTGATGAGGCAATAGAAGGACGGCCGTAATAATCAGATGGTTTATCAGAAACCATATTTTTATGAATAGAATATTTAATCATTTCTATCTCCTGTATGTTTTTGGATTTTTTTTAAATAGTTGAAGTAGGCAGTTACGGAAAGGTATAACTGCTGTTGTAAAGAGAAAGTGATGAAAAACTAATTGTGCAGATGAAGATCTATATATAAATAATACATCTATGTCAATGGCCACATCCACTGTTTTTTTATTGGGATGGGAGGGATCAGAGCACTGGACAACCGAAGGATGCCATGACTTTAACAGATGGTTTTGGTGACTTCAAGTTAAGGCTGCATCGACTTTAACCGAAGGTTATGGCGACTTCAACCGAAGGTTTTGACAATTTCAAGTTGAAATTACTGTTTTCATTGGGGGGTAAGAACTCCTAATTAAATTTTCTGTATATTTAATTAAAAAAGGCCCCCTTTCCCTAAAGACAGGGGGCCTTTTAAGATCAGGGTGCACTGGTCCCTTTATTCAATTAAAAGCAGGTGCTCTGATTTCTGGTCCTTGACAATATGAATTTTAATAATTACTTCACAAGTATTCATTATATTTCTAACATATCAATTCTAGCTTGTAGATCAATATTCTGTTTATTAAGCTCCTGTATTGCCTTGATCATTGGAGCAATAAACTCCTGATACCGTAGACCATATAGATCGCTTTCTTCATCATAAACATATCCGGCAAATTCAATACTCTCTTTACCTTGCATATCCATTACCTCTTTAACTTCCTGAGATATCAGGCCATAATGTTTACGTTTATATTTTTTATCTACCTCCTTTTGCACAATGTCTTCAACTTCAACTGTTTCCATTACAGGTATTTCATGTTCACCTATAATGTTATTTTCTTCATCATAGATATTAACTTTCTCAAAGATTGGTTCTTCAATCTCTTCTTCAGTTTCTTTCATAACTTTTACATGTTTTCCATCAATGGCCTGAATGTCTTCAACGGCTTTTACAATAGTTTTCTTTTCAGTCTTTTGCTTTTCTACATTTCTCACTTTATTTTCAGCTTCTACTCTATAATCTTTCCATTTGTAGTGAACCGGTCTTAATTGATTAATGAAATCCAATCCCAAATCACAATCCGCTATTTCATCCTTTTTCCGCACATCAGATGTTTGAATAGTACTATTAGTTGCATAGATATCATCCCATCTATAACTACTTTTACCAAGATTGTAGACAGCATCTGTATCAGGAGTTATACTTCCTCCTGTTGTAACAACAGAGTTAATGGTTTTTGTCGCAAGTCCGACTCCCGGCCAGCCAAAATTTGTAAATGCCTTACCATATATCCATGTTTTATCAGTTTCGGGACCACAGGCAATAGAGAGAATTCCCGTTGATCCTTGTGGTTCATTAGCTCCGGCTTCATGACCTATACAAACATTCCAGCCTCCTGTAGTAATACTTGATCCTGCAGATCTACCCAAAAAGGTGTTTGCCATACCCTCAGTAACGTTAAATCCGGCTTGATCACCGAAAAAAGAATTCCATATAGAATCACTATTGCTGTATCCGGCCCAGTCTCCCACAAATGTATTCCTTTGACCAGTAGTATTAGAATAACCTGCTCCATACCCAAGAAAAGTGTTGTGATGTCCGGATGTATTCTTATATCCAGATACACGTCCGATAAAGGTGTTGTGATGTCCGGTTGTATTCTTATATCCCGAATTGTTTCCTATCCATACATTATCCTCACCTGTAGTATTACCATATCCAGATCCATTTCCTATACATACATTACTCCTACCGGTAGTATTACCATATCCAGATCCATTTCCGAGAAAGGTGTTGGCATCTCCGGTTGTATTCTTATATCCCGAATCCTTTCCTATACATACATTATCCCCACCGGTAGTATTAGCACATCCTGCCCTAAATCCCAAAAATGTATTATTATCAGCATCAATATTATTTGCTCCTGCTAAGGTGCCAACAAAAACATTATTTTCTCCATCTGTATTGGAACTACCAGAACGATCACCAACAAATGTATTGAACCATCCGCTGGTATGAGACTTACCTGATTCAAATCCCACAAATACATTAAAGTTTCCTGATATATTTTCTACACTTGAAGATGTTCCTAAAAATGCATTCCGCTTGTAGGAATCCACTAAAAGATAAGACGTGTCATCACTCTTTGTAATTGCAATGGAGTTATCATCAGACTCAATGGAATGGGTTGAATTGCTACTCCTCAAAGTTATACCATTGGCAACTATATCACCATCCACTTCCAGTTTTGACTGTGGATCACTGTTCCCAATACCTATATTTCCATTTCTTAAGATCAGGATATTCTCAATACCATCATGAAAAGCCATTCCTCCTCTTCCCAGATTTTCCCATTCCTTTATCATAGAAATTGAACCTCTGTCATTGGTGTCTTCAATAAAACGAATCTGAGGATTGCCTGTTCCAACATTTTCAATGGTTATACCTTCACTTGTAGTACTTGCTCCCCTTACATGCAGCTTTTGATCAGGTTCTTCAACACCTACACCAACCCCTGCATTAATATAGATGATAGCGTTATCATCATCTTGTTTAACGTTTAAAAATCGTAATTCTGCCATAATTTTGTCCTTTTTATATTTAAAAATTTTATGAATGCGTAAATATTATAAATGTGATTCAAGAATGATTACATAGCAATTAGTACTAAGTAGAACTGAGGTTCCTTAATTTATTCCTCCTCATCTCTCCTGGCAGTCGAACCTTTTTAAAACATCATGCTTTGGTTCAACACAGAATCATTGTGACTCTAGTCCAGATTGGAGAAGAGGGAATGTTTTGGAATATTTTAAGGTTAGTATTTTTCAAAAATATATCTTTGTAAAGGTCCCTTCAGAAGGCAAGTTAGGCTCTCCAAATAGAACCAAGAAGGTAAGAATTAACGAAATAATATTAATACAACAGTATCACTGATTCTTTTCATCACACGATAGCCTTCTGCTGACTTTGTTGCAATTCCATCTTTATTGGCTTTGCAATAGCTGTTAACTTCACAAGTTCCATCATGACGAAGTAGTATTTGTCCCAGCATACCAACAGTATCCCATTCCTTTCTTTCCTGACGTGGAATATACTCCTTATCAGGAGTCCAATGAGGATTATGCTTTGCCCGAATTCTTGTTCTTTCAGGGACAATAATATTACCATCACCATCAGTAACAGCATCTTCGGTCACGTGGATTTCCTGCCTTCTGCCAAATTCGTCTAACTCATATCGGCCTTGCCAATTAAGGGTTGCATCGTTACCCACAATTGATGAATTGGCGCTCACAATACCAAGGATATAATCATCAGAATCCGTAGCAATTCTGACTTTATCACCATCAAGGGTTACAAAATGACCGATTCGGTCTTCATCATTTTCATTGCCATCTTTCCATTCAAAGAATTCAGCATAATCAGCTCCACTGGTAAACCATGCATTGGCATAGCCATATCCAGAGGTTGTACCGTCACATATTATTTTTGCAGCAAGACCCCTTGCAGAACTATTGCCATTTGCCATATGCCAGGAATAGTCATGGGTAGCATCACCATATTCTCCCATGATATGGGCGCCCCATCTGCCATTTGTTGATGTATTCTTTCCTTCTGCATGGCTGTAGTAATTATTTGCCACTGTATTTAATCCTTCTGCATGAGAACCATATCCGCTTGCTGTTGCACCGCTACCCTGAGCATGTGATGCTTCACCACTTGCAATTGTACCTACACCCTCTGCATGAGAATAGGCTCCCTGAGCCTTTGATATGCCACCTTCAGCATGAGAACATGAACCACTTGCTTCAGTTTGCATCCCCTCAGCATGAGCGCATAACTCACTGGCAATAGTTTGCTGACCCTCTGCATGGGAATATTGCCCTTCAGCACGTGTCATTGTTCCTTCTGCATGAGATGCATATCCGATTGCCTCAGTGCTATTTCCTTCGGCATGAGAATACAGTCCTGTTGCTTCTGACTCATATCCTTCGGCAGATGATCCTTTGGCGCTTGCTATGGTTTTCTCTCCCTTACTGGTGGATGTCTCGCCGCTGGCTGTTGTTGTGTTTCCTGCTGCATGGGAGTAATCTCCACTGGCAGTTGTTTTGTAACCTTCTGAATGAGATGCTATTCCACTTGAAAGTGTTGTATCCCCCTCTGCGTGGGCGCTTTCAGCTTCAGCTCTACAGGCATTACCCTCTGCATGTGAAAAATCACCGGTAGTTACTGTTGATCTACCTTCAGCATGAGCACACATACCTCCTGCATCACTGAGCTGACCCTCTGCATGGGAAAACATTCCCCTTGCAATTGTACTGTTTCCTTGGGCATGTGTACATACATCCATTGCAGTTGTACGAAATCCAAATGCCTGTGAATGAGGGCCCTGGGCTGTTGTTTCATATCCTGATGCAAGGGAATATTCTCCAACATGTACATCATCCCAATGTGTTCCTGTATCAAAACCGCTTCTTAAAGCCCCTTTATTGCCATCATACCAGAGCTGTTTTTTATTTGCCTGGAGGGAATTTCCTGATGCAAAATATACATTGATATCAGGCAGACTAAGAGCTGGTATTGAAAGACCAGCAAAGACTGGACTCGCATCAGTTGTAAGATCTTGATCTATACTACTATCTCCTTCAATGATCAAACTTCTGTCTGCATCTCCTGTTTCAATGGATAATGTTCTGTTTTCTGTTAAGTTAGATGCAGTGGTAATAGCCATGTAATGTGATTTATCACTATCCAGAACTCCCAAACCGGAAGCTGCCAGATTGTTGTCAATCAACACATCACCATCAGTGGTTACTTGTAAAAATCGTAAGGTTGCCATTTCTTTCTCCTTTATTTGAACTTTAGGTAATTATATAGCTTATGTATTATAAATATTTATGGAATGCTTGTTGCAGGCTACCCTTCTCGACAAAGGACATCAATAATTGCGGGTAACTTAATAGCTGTTATTTGAAGAATTATTATACAGTTTTCTATACTATTGAAACTACATCTATGTCAATATTCATATCCACTGTTTTCTTGAGGATGGGGATATTATTAGCGAAAGATGAGAAACTCATCTGCAGTCATTATTTTTTTTATGATTTTTTCTTCTTTCTACTATATCAGCATCAGCAAATACTTCTTTTTATTGAAATCTTCACTAGATAAAGATCAATCTAAAATCTTAAAAACCTTAACAATTGACATTTGATATGACATGAGTATATGCTAAATTTTCAAAGCAGGAGTATGACAACAGACCATATAGAATAATCAATTAGTAGGCTATGTCTATTAATTTCAACAGTTTTATTTATTACAAAAGGAGAGATACAATGGAAACCAAAGTCATGAAATTCAATAATGACGGGAGTCTAAAAATAGGTGATATTCAAAATATTGAACTTGAAATAAATAGTAAAGCAAGTGAAGCACATAATCATGATACAGATTATTTGAGATTAACAGAAAAAGCAGTAGATTCTGATAAGTTAAGTGGAGCAGTTAAAAATATAGATGGTACACTTAGTGGAAATAGTGATAATTCTATTCCCACAGAAAAGGCGATAAAAACATATGTTGATACTGAAATAAATAAATTATTAAGCGAAATAGATTCTCTGCGAGTTTATCAAGGGGATTGTATTATTAATAATCAAAATGATCTTATGAATCTTTCATGGTATCAAAGCATAACTGGCAGTCTTATTATTGAAGAAACTACTTTGATTACTCTTAACAATCTTAAACTAACCTCTATTGGGGGCAATCTTAGTATATTTTACAACCAAAACTTAACAGATATTAATGGATTAAATAATATTACAACCATTAATGGAAATGTACAGATAGAAGATAATCACATTCTATCAAATCTTGATGGTCTCAGTAACTTAACTTCTATTAAAGGAAATTGTGAAATCAGTGATAATTTCACCTTATCAAATATTGATGGTTTAAGCAATCTTACTACAATTGGTGGTTATTTATGGTTTATCTATAATAATGAAGTAATTACAAATATCAATGGTTTTAATAACCTTACATCAGTAGGAGGAAACATGGCAATCGAATGTCATGATGAATTAATTAGCCTTAGTGGTTTAAGTAATCTTACCTATGTGGGAGGTAATTTGTATATTACTGATAACGAAAAATTAACTTCACTTGATATGGATAGCTTAGAAAAAGTTGGAATAACTAACGATGGTTCAATTTCTATAATTGACAATCCACTACTTCCACAATCTGAAATAGATAGCTTTTTAGTACAAATCGGAAGAAGCTCGTAATATTGTCATTAAAAATTATGGCATTCATTTGAATCACTTATCGATCATGAATGCTCAAAAAAAATTAATACTTTTAATAACAATCTTAATTAGTTTTAGAAGCACATATAACGTTCCAAACATGATACGTAGTTGAATTTATATTCGGCAATCATTTATGATGTTTATGATACTATTGTTAGTTAAATATAAAGTTCTGTTTACAATGACCAACATTCAATTGTGTCGACCCTACCCTGTAGGCAATTACATTTCTAATAATTAAGGCATCTAATTTCCTTTGCAGTGTACCATTAACTCCCCAACACCAATACCTGTAGGTTTCTAGTTTGCCACTCTTTTAGATTTTTATCATAACCATGAGACATTGGATCATTGTTTCCACCTGCAGGTGTTCTATACAAGACTTTTATAGTATGATTCCCTGATGATACTTGGCCCATCCAACTTCCATAATTACCCCAGCAAGCAGTATTTCATGAAATCATTTGGATACCATTTAATTCATTATCGTTAAGTATTAGCTTTGTACACAAATGACTGTTTTATCTAGGCATTACTGCAAATAAATATACCTATATGTCATTATTGATTACATGTTTTTTTTATTGGTTTATTTCGAAAGATATAATTTTCAATAGCTCATTAAGGGTATTGATTGGAGCAATAAATGACAAGCATCCTTTTGGATAAAAGAACCGATGTCTAGCAAAGTTATGTATTATATAAAACAGATAAACATAAAAACTGTAAGCCTATTTATACCTGTCTCTGTCCATTAGGGTTATACCTATTCCTTCAATGGCTTCACGAATACGTGCATTATAGTCCTGTTGAAGAGAATCTTCTGATATCACACAACGGTACAGAGGCAGACAGGATGGTGTGGATTCACCCTCTCCAAAGAATTCATGCATCGGAGGAATTACTTCACAGGATTGTGAAAAAGAACGGGCAATTGCTTCAGAGGGCCAGCATACGGGGCCGTTATTGTATATCCATATATAGTTTGAAGGGCCTTTATAAGAAGAGTAAATCTCTTGAAGACGACGACAGTTATGTTGCACCTCACTGACAATTTCTTCATTAAGAAAGGGATAATCATCCATAATTTCAAGCTCAACCAATGCTCCATGAGAGAGAAGAAGCTTAATTGTATTGAGAATAGAATCAACAGTAACACCCTTTTTAAGAACTGCCAGAGCTGTGTCAGATAATATCTCCATGCCGAGACAAAACTTTTTATTACGACAGATCTGCTGTTCATTATTAAATGATTCCAATACATTGATTATACCTAGATCTGCCCGAATAAATATAACAGGAAAAAGTGTTTCAGGCCATGAAACCGATAAAACATCTCGGAGCATGGAGGGATAAATTGAAGGAATTCCTAGATGAACCTCAGATGTCCCCCCATTTGTATTGGGAAGAAGAGAAGACAATATATCTATAGAGTTTTTTCGAATATATCGCTTACAGTTTGAAACCCTAAATCCACAGAATTCACATTTTCCCCAGTAACATCCCTGACCTATTGTACAATTATAGAGAAGGTTTTTGCAGCTACTCTGTTTGAAAAGCTCTTCAAAATAAGAGCTAAAGATGCTACTATAGGGGGTCTCTGGTCCCCCAAGTAACTGTTCAAGGGGAAGAGATGTTACGGTAAATTGAGTATTTTCCACATCCCCTGTTTGAGCGAGTGAAGTATTCTTTTGCGTAGAATAGACATTCCCTCCGATAATCCACCGGTGATCTATATATGGACGTATTATTTCAAGATCATCACTTATAGATATTGAGGCGAAAATTCTGTCTGCCTCTGATGAGACAATTTCCATCTGTGCTGACACAGTTTTTGGGGATGAGTTTCTATCGATAAAAATATCAGTATAATTGCTTTGGTTTTCCCGTCCAAATGAAAATCCATTTGATACTATCATTGTATCACCTGATACCTGGTAAAAGGTAATGTAAAAATCATTTTTATTCATAGTAATGGTAGCTCCCCATGTTGATTAAAAAATTGTGATTCCCGTATCTATCACAAACTCTTTGATCGTCGCGTTATAAGCAACTTGCAACGAATCTTTCGCTGATTTAATTATTTCGTCCATAGGTATGCCACTCACTGGTGGTTCTACATCCCCATAATTGACTATCCACAAATAGTTTTCAGGACCCTTATATTGTTTAAATATTTTTTTTAGTCGCCTGTATCCTATTTGTGCCTCATCTATTATTTGTGGTGTTAGAAATGAATAACCTGTCATAATGCTCAACTCAACCATTCCTCCCTGGGAAAGTATAAGCTCAGTAACACCCAATATATAATTAACAGTGGTCCCTTTATTGAGGATATTAAGAGCACTATCAGAAAGTATTTCCATTCCAATGGAGAATTTTCTGTTTCTACAATCAACATCACTTCCCTTAAGTGAACTTAAAGCACGTAAACTCTCCTCATCTGCACGAATGAAGAGAACAGGAATATGATGAGAGTTCCACCCAGCTGATAGCACTTCCCCAAGCATATGCCCCGGAATAGCGGGAAGACATGTATGAATATCTGTAGTTTTTCCTTGTGAATGAAGTGGTATCTGTGATATTACAGAAGAGATATTTTTCCTGATGGAAAAGCACATCCCAGATAGTGAATAGATACAGAATGTGCACCTTCTCCAATGACATCCATATCCCAATGAAACTGAATATGAAAGTGCTTGATGGGGTATCGACTCCACAAGATCTTTAAAATAATATTCAAATACAGTAGAGAGTTCGCCCTTGGGATTGAAGTAGAGTTCCAAAGGAACATGAATCTCTTTTGCACCAAGTTCCCTAAGCATTGACGGGGTGAATCCTTCATCTATCTCTTTTATATTCTGGTACCATATATTTCCTCCAATAATCCACCGCTCATCTATTAGGGGATAAAGAAGAGTGATCATTTCATAAGAAAGTACTGATACATATATATTCTTTGCTTCCGAAAGCAGCGGGGAGAGTATATCTCCTAATTCATCAATGCCTAAATCCAGGGAGATAAATACATCTTTGTATGTTCCTTTTTTTCTCTTTAAAAAAGAATACTCATTGTAGATTGAGAGGAGACCTCCATGTATGCGATAAAAAGTAATATAGAGATCTGTTGCTCTCATAACAAAGTCAGGAGACCCTTCCTTTGCAGGTACCCTTAAGATCCCATGTTATCTGATTGTTACCTTCAACAAAAAAACCAGCAGCACCGGCAATTCCCGAGGCACCGTTTACTCCACCGTTTCCTGTTGTAGCAGTTGTTCCATCCATTCCCAATGCTCCACCCAAGCCTCCATTTCCAGCAGTGACAGTGATATTATTTCCCGTTGCAGTTCCACCTGCTCCAGCGCTTCCTGGTGCCGATATTGATCCCGCTGATCCGGCAGCTCCGGGAGCATTCTGATTGATATTTCCTCCTGAAGCAGCTGAACTTCCGCCTGATCCACCGGCAGCAGAACCATATCCCTGGCCACCACCTCCGCCGCCTCCGCCTGCGCCTGTATTTATGATAATTGAAGATCCCATTCCGGCTGATTCTGTTTTGGATAAAAAGCTTCCGCCAGCTCCGGCTCCGCCCCCTCCACCGCCTGAGATTTCACCGTTATTTATTACACTTACAGGTGAAGAGGCATAAAAGGCTGTTCCGCCGTTTTCGCCGTTATATCCCACAGAGGCAGTAGTACCATTTACTGATCCCCCCGCTCCTCCAATGCCGGCCTTACCGGCAATAATACCATTATTGGTGAGCGTAACTGTCGATCCTTTAAGATCGCCTGTAATCATTGCCGGGATGTTAGCAGAATTCGATCTTATCATTACATCGGGCTCGACGATAAAATTCAAAATCGCCGGAGTTAATCCGTCCCACCCTTCACTAATGGCCGCTTCTCTCATATTATAGTTATCAGTATCAGAAGTTATTGTTGCGGTAAAGGCCCTTCTCCGATAATTATTCCCTGTGAGTGTCCCATAGATAACCCCTTCACAAGCAAGAAGCGAAACAAGGGCTGTCTCCTGTAATACAGGGGTATTCCCTTCTCCCCATAAAATCGTCTCAGGAAAGACCACTGAATATTTGTAGGGATTTTTAACCAGCAGCCGGTATGATACAGCGGTATCATTTGTAAACATACCGTTGAATTTAATAGCGCAGTCTGAAGTTATAGTTATAATAAAAAAGGAGGATTCAGCGCAATCAATAACACATTCCGGGCCACTTGCGTTAATTGAAACAGGTAGTTCCTCAGGACGTACAAGGGCAGGATTATGAACTTCATTCCCTGCCATATCCACAGAGTTCTGAAAATATACCTCCCCTTCAAAAAATTTATTTCCTTTAATTATCTGGTTTCCCTTGGAGAGAACTGTTCTTTCAGTAATCTGCTCATCAACATACTGTTTATGAACTGCGTCATTTTCCTGATGAGGTGCCTCAGGAATTATGACAGTTCCATTGACTGTAAGATTCTGTTCTATTACAACATCCTTCTCCGGTATACGAAGTTCTGCTGAATTGACATTCATAATCATGGTATTTCCCATTGAAATGCTCCTTATTTTACGTGCAACTGATTGTTATATTGCATTGTATTTAATTAACAATAAAAGAATTTTTATGATAGCTCTACCTAAAAATTACTTTCACGGTATTCTCATCTATACGTTTAATAACTCTGTAACCCTCTGAAGAATCAGTTGCTATCCCATCATTGCCGGGTGTACAATAACCATCTACTATACAGGTTCCATCATCACGCACAATAATCTGTCCCAGCATTCCAACAGTATCCCACTCTGAACGTTTCTGTCTTGGATCATATTCCAGTGATGTATCCCAGTGAGGATTAATCTTTGCCTGAGTTTCAATATGTTCTGGAATAATTATTTCTCCTTCATCATTAACAACTGCAGGAATAGTTACATCTTCATAAATTTTACGGTCAAATCTATCGCATAGATATCTACCGTTCCAGTTTAGTTCTGCGTCATTTCCTATTATAGAAGGATTTCCACTTATAATTCCGATGATATATTGATCAGAAGATTCTGCTTTTCGAATTTTACTGCCTGTTAGAGTAACAAAAAAGCCGGCACGATCTTCTGCATCTGGATTGCCGTCCTCCCACTCAAAGTATTCAGCATAATCTGCCCCGCCGCCGGTCCAGCCGCCATCGGAGTAGCCCCATCCATTACCACAGATTTTTGCGGCGAGACCTTTAGCTGTATTTGAAGCACCGTTCGCAAGATGCCATGATCTATTGTCAGTAGCATTTCCATATTGACCCATGATATGTGATGATAGTTTATAATTAGTTGAAGTGTACATACCCTCTGCATGGGAACAAGAACCACTTGCTGCTGTAGTGAATCCCTCTGCATGGGAACAAGAACCTTCTGCAGTCGTATGAGCACCCTCTGCATGGGAACAAGAACCACCTGCTGCTGTATTATATCCTTCGGCATGGGAAGCAGTGTTGCTTGCTATTGTATTTTCTCCCTCTGCATGGGAGTAATTCCCAACTTTATCATCACTCCAGTGGGTGCCATCATCAGTACCTACGCGAAACGCTCCCTTTGCTGAATCAAACCACATCTGGTTACCATTCTTAACAGAGTTTCCATTCTTAAAGTTAACATTCACAGCTGATAGTGATAAATCGCCCGCCTTTAAAGAAGCTGAATCAACACCGTCGCTCCAACCGCCGAAATGAAACGCATTATCTGTACCAAACCATATTTTAGAGGCATATGCTCCGGGTCTGTGAAAACTTATTGCCGGGCCTGTTGATGTTCCGGAGGAACGTAACATTAATGTTGCTGTTGCATCATTGACAGTTCCATTGCCGTCACCTTGAATTATCAGCCCATTAACATCTGGTCCATAAACAGGCCCCTTTAAATATGAATCGCCGCTGATTGATAAAGAAGGTGCATGTATTGTACCTGATGTTTTAAATGCGCCATCGCTCGACCGTAATTCAGCAACAATCGAAGGAGTTCCTGTTCCATTAACGCCGCTCTCCCATGTCCATCCGGAACCGCCGTAATTTTCTATTATAGAACGCATCCCCCATGAATTAACAAGAGTCCCGGTGGGAGCTGTGATATTTCCTTTAACGCCCTGCCCTGCTGCACCTGCAGGTCCCATGTATTGCTGCCATGTATTATATCCAGAATTATAAAAAGAAATTCCCGATGCAGCCTGTGCTGATCTGTTTACAAGAACACGTGGAGTTGTTGTCAATCCCGTTACTGTTAATCCACCTGAAGTTATATTTTTTGCAACACCTATACCGCCAGCTGTAACGATTGAACCAGTCGCTACAGTTGTTGAATCTGTTGTATCGCTAATCTTAAGTGTTTTTGCAAAATCAATCTCTTCATGAACGTGTATATCGCTATTTTTATCTATTGAAATAAATCTTCCCATGTTAAATATCCTTATGTAATATGTTAATTTAAATGAATCCATTACATATGGATCCATTAAGTCATCTTTATTAAATCCCAAAAAAAATTTTGCAATAAAATTTAAACTAATGATAAACTATAAGCAAATAAAGATCTTGACATTCTTTGTCACCTCAAACAGCAACCTCTGTTACAGTTAACGTACAATAAAGTGAGCCACCGAGTTTCCGGATCCCCTGTCCTCCATTAATGTTTATATATCCTCCATTAACGCCTGCACGTAAAGTGAAATTAATACTATTTGTTGTTCCAGCGGTCATCTGGTATTTTAATGGAATGGTTGCAACCAAGCCACCATAAGCGTCATAATTTCCATAGACTTCCTGGGTAGCACAGACAATGGCATCTGCTTCATCATCTTTAAAGACAGCAACAACAATATGATCTGCAGTGTTTGTTTCCTCAACAGCATGAACAACAGCATCAATGATAAGGCGATTATTTATATTCTTTGGTATTATAGATGCCTGAAGAATCTTAACACCTTCGCTATTTTGAGGTCTTGTATCATCCCAGAGAATAATATTATTTGATCTAATAAACTCATTTGTCTGTTGATGAACAACAGAAATAATGCTACCAGGTGAATTTCCTTTCACTTTTCCTGTTACAGATAAATCTCCATCTATTATTAGTTCATCTGCAGGTTTAATTTTATCAACTATTAATTCTCCGCTCATTTATTTCTCCATATTAATGTATGTTTATTTTTAATCTCTTAAGCCCTTGGTCATATTAAAACATGACAATTGACATAAGTTCTCACTCATAAGAAAATAGAATTGTTATCAACCCCCTACAAGGATTGATAAATCTCTACAGTTATATTATCTTTTATAAATCTAAAGTCTTAATATATTCATCATTACTCTGTTGTGCAGTTTTAACAATAGCAAGTTCATAAGCTTTTAGCACTATCTCGTCCTTTGAAGTAGGGATCGGGATATTATTATTTAAAGCGTGGTCAACAAATAATTTTACTATCTCATCAATTCCTGCCTTTGCTCTTGATTTTACAGCATTATCAATCCATTCCTGAACTGATACTGATACATACTCCATGGCTTTTTCTTCTGCTTCTGTAAGTGTTATTTGGTATTTCATATTATTATCCTAAAAAATATAAACTAAAGTATGAGTGAGCACCACTCCATGAATTTACATATGTAAGATACCCATATAATCTGATGGAATCATGTGCATTTAGTAAAAAAATACCGCTGACATCTAGATCGACAAAAGATGTACCCGGGGTATAACCATGTAGCAATGTGCTACCATTCTTTTGTAAACAAAGGTAAAAAGGTGAAGAATTAGTTTGAATTAATTGTTGAGCACTAATATAATAACATCCGGTTTTTGGTATTGTTATTATATTATTAACACAGGTAAATTCATGTATGTGATCTACGCTCAAATCAAGAACCTGATTTCCCCACTCTACTCCCTGATGCTGTCCGATTCTACCATATACTACAGGTTGATTACTGGACAGAGTACCTTCTAACGTTCTTGAACCATCACATTTCATGTATCCTGCTTCTCTATTTTCGATTGCACTGATCTTTGAATCAACATAGGCTTTAACTGCTTTTTCAGTTGGAATATTATTATTGCTTTCTTCAGAAAGCGATGTATCAGTACTTTTTTTTGAACTAGATAACATCTCTGCATTAAGATTTGGTACCACAGTATTTGATTCAATACGAAAGGGTGATGTTCCCTGGGGGATTGCTGACTCGATTACTCCATTAATAATTGCATCTCCTTCAACCTGAAGCTTTCGCTCTACAATTAATTCGTCTTCAGGGACTATTCTGTGTACAACTAATTCACTGCTCATTTTATATCTCCACAATATATTATAACTTTTTAGTTATGACTGCTTGCATCACTATCTCCACAATGCAATAGGAGATATTAAAAATTCTTTTCACTTCATTCGAGAATAGCAGCCCATATTTGATAAAATACATTCATGTCAATACTCATATCTACTTTTTTTTGTAACTGCCAAGTAAGTATGTTTTATCTATCTCCCCAACTCCCGAAGAGGGCTTTATTAAATATAATGAATATTAACCACAGGATTTTTTTGGTATGAGGATGTTATATGAATTTTTTTATTCACAGTGAGTGCCGGTTTAGGCAGGGGTCAGAGCACCATTATCGCCCCAATACTAATACCTGAAGGTTTCTGGTTTGCCACCCTTCAACATCCTCTGAATAATCATGAGACATTGGATCATTGGTTCCACCTGCAGGTGTTCTATATAAGACTTTTATAGTATGACTCCCTGATGGTAGGTGTCCAATCCAGCTTCCATAATTGCCCCAAACAACACCATTTGAAATCATTTGAGTACCCTTTAATTCATTCTCATTGAGAATTAGCTTTGTACACAAATGACTATTTTGGCCATTCATTGCAATTTGATACTTACATATAACAGTGGTTTCTGTTTCTAAATTGAAGGTCACTAAAAGTTCAGGAAAATCGTCCCAGACATTTGAACTGGAAAGTGTAACCGCTGTAAGGCCCCCTGCTTCATAAACTTTTGTTTTAATTGCCTGAGCATTTACTGTTCCTGTAACAGTGAGGTTGCCATTGTTTTCTCCGTTGATCATTTTACCATTGATGGAGAGCCCTCCATCAATCTGAAGGGTTTCTTCTGGTGAGATTGAGTCTGTTTTTAGTTGTCCGCTCATAGTCCTTATCCTCTACCTGTATTTAATATAATATTTCACTTTATAATATTGAGGAATATTTTTATCAGTTATGTCTTCTGTAACATTATTTACACTTCCGTTTATAGTTGAGAAAATTGAGTCTCCATTTGATCCACCGTTTACTAAACCTATTTCTCCAGAACATGATGAATGTGAATGTGAGTGTGATACATCGGATGTATTTTTTGTTAGAGTAATGCAATTAATTGAAGACAAAATACTGGAAGGACCACTGGAGGTTGCAATACTTGTACCAAAACTTGACCCTACACAATTATCAGTATACTCATGGCCATGACTGCTTTCATTAATTGTAAAAGTCAAACTGGCACCTGATGACTGGGTACTATGATAATGAGCGGGAACAGTTGGCTGAGTAAATTCATGGGTATGAGGCAATGAATCGTTAGTACCGCCACTTTCCAAAGAGCTGTCTAAATCACCCATTAAGAATCGTTTATCTGTTAGATTAGGTTTAGCTCCAGTGCGAAAGGACCCTGCAGGAAAGCTAGTACCATCACAAAGTGTCCAAAATTGACTATTTGGTTCTGGTGCCAATGGATCAAGAGCGATTATAGAACCTACAGGTGTAATATCATTTGTGTTGTGGTCATCTACCATATCTGCGTTTAAATTTGCTACACAGTCTGTTGAAGTTATTTGCAATGGTGGTTTGGGATCTGTAGATGTTCCGGTTGGTACTGTTGATTGAATTTGATTGTTTGTTACTATATTCTTTTCCTTAAACATTATGGAATCATTTGTTATATTCATAAAGTTTGACATGTTATATTTCTCCTTGGATTCTCTATTTCTTGTTAATAGATTATGTGTAGTCAAAATAACGGCTGGTTGATTATTACAATTGGTATGTGAATCAACATATCCCCCCTTAATTAAAAGGAGGAATATGTGAATTTTGAGAATACACTAACGTAAGAAAAATTCTTTATACATTAGATAAATCAAATACATAGGCTGCTCCAGCTGCATTGCCACCTGTTTGTTCATAATTCGCTCCAACAAATGCAACATTGTCATGAATGGATACAGAAGTGCCAAAATAATCTTGTTCTTCCTTATCATTAGCTTGAAGTTTGATTTTTTCTTCCCATGTAATTCCATTATAACGGTATAGGTATGCTGCACCGGTTGCAGTACCTCCTGTATCTTCACAGTGAGCGCCTACTATTGCCGTATTACCTGAGATGGATACAGACTTTCCAAAATAATCTTCTAATTCAGCATCACTTGACTGCAGTTTAATTTCCTCTTCCCATGCTGCTCCATTATAGCGAAAGATATAAGCTGCACCAGCTGCACTTGCACCTGTGTCTTCATATTGTGCTCCTATAATTGCTACATCTCCAGACAAAGACAAAGATTTACCAAATTGATCTCCTGAAGCAATATCGCCGGACCGAAGTATAGTTTCTTCAATCCATGTTATCCCATTAAAATGAAATACATATACTGCACCAGTGGAATATCCACCAGTTTTTGTTCCATATGCTCCAACTAGTGCTGTTGTGCCAGAGATAGATACAGATTCACCAAAGAATTGCCATTCAGCTGCATCACTGGCTTGTAATTCTGATACCTTGTTCCAGGAAGAACCATCATACTGGTAAAAATAAACTGTTCCTGTATTATTATTAGTTTGACCAGTACCTACTATAGCTTTATCACCATCAATAGATACCGAACGGCCAAATTGGCCTGATACCTCTATACTACTTGACCACAGTTTTGCTTCTTGCTCCCACGTAGTACCATTATATCTAAAGATATAGGCAGAACCTGTTGAATTCCCTCCTGGATCATCATTAATAGCACCAACAATTGCAGTATCATCGGAAAGGGAAACTGAATAGCCAAAACTATCACCTCCAGCTATGTCACTTGATCGAAGTTGTGTTTCCTCTTCCCAATAAGCCCCATTATAACGAAAGATATAGGCTACACCGGTTGAAGTGTGTTCGCTCCCAACAATTGCTGTATCACCATGAATACATACTGAAGACGCAAAATAATCATACTCACCTGGATCACTAGCCTTTATTTTCTCACAGAACTGCTTTAACCGGAAATCATACTCATCGAAATCAACCTTAAAATGTGATTGTCCAACTCGATACCCAAGAACTTTTCTTGTTGATACTATTTGCAGGTTTGGTTTTAATGATCCATCTTCATCAATAAAAAGTATATCTCCGTCAAAATCCAATTCAGTTACTGCACCAGAAAGGGCTACCCTGCCTCCTCCAATGTGTAATGCTGGTACCTTTTTAATACCAACTACACTAGGAATATATTTTTTCCACATCCCTTCTGTTGTATCATAATAAACAGCCGCAGGTGATGATATATCTGTATCAATCTTTTGCTTTATCAATGTATCATTCTGTAGCTCAACTTCTGCTTCACAATTGAGGCCAAAAATATATGCAGCTCCAGAAGAAGACCCATTGGAATTTTCATTAAGGGCTCCCACGATTGCAGCATCACCACACAGGGCAACACTCATACCAAAATTATCATCAGCCTCTATTTCTTCTGAAACAATTTTTTTCTCTTCAGTCCATATTGAACCATCATAAGTATAAACATATGCTGCCCCAGCATCACTGCCAAACTCATCTTCCATATATGCTCCGACTATCAAAGTATTACCTGATAAACTGACAGCATAGCCAAAACCGTCACCCTCCTGAGCATCACTGGCCGTGAGCTTTTGTTCTTCTATCCATGTAGTACCATTGTGTCTGAAAACATATACTGCTCCAGCATCACTACCACCGGTATCCTCTCCATGAGCTCCAACTACTACTGCATCACCTGAAATATTAATAGGATATCCAAAACGATCAGTATTTTTAACATCACTAGCCTGTATTTTCTGTTCTTCTACCCAATTGGTACTATTATATCTAAAGATATAAACTGAGCCTGCATCGGTACCTCCTGTGGCCTCTGGTATAGAACACACTGCAGCAACATTACCTGAAACAGATACTGAAATTCCAAATCCATCTCCTTCTTTAATATCAGTTGATTGGAGGATCTGTTCCTCTACCCAACTGATACCATTATATTTAAATACATAACAGGCATTTTTAAAGGAACCAACAAAAGCAACATCACCTGAAATAGATACTGATGAACTAAACATATCACCAGATCCTATATCACTGCCCTGAAGCATTTGTTCTTCTACCCATGTGGTGCCGTTATATCTAAAGATAAATGCTTTGCTCGCATACATCGCCCCTACTATTGCAACATCACCAGAGATAGAGGTTGTATATCCAAAATACCCCATTTGGCCAGCATCTGATGGAACAAGTTTTTGTTCTTCAATCCAGTTTTCACCATCATATCTAAAGATAAAAGCTGCACCATAAAAGTCTGTACCGACTTCCTCTCCAAAGGCTCCAACTATTGCTACGTTATCACAAATAGATACGGAACAGCCAAGATAATCATTTTCATTGGATGTACTATTTTGAATCTTATCGCAAAATTTCTTTAATCTGCAATCCTGTTTGCTATGGCCCACTTTGAATTGTGTTGGCCCTACCCTATGAGCAATTACATTTCTCATTGTTAAGGTATCCAATTTTGTCTGTAGTGTTCCATCTTCACCAATAAAAATGTAATCACTACCATAAGACATACTTATCATTGCACCTTCAAGTGCTACAGTATTGTTGCTTGTATACAATGCAGGAACCTTTTCTGATTCTGCCAATGATGGAGTGTATAGTTTCCACATATCAGCTTCTGAGTCAAAATATATTGCTGCAGGTGCTATAATCCCTGCTTCAATTGTTTGATTCAATAAAATATCTTCAGATACTGTTACATGGATATGGTCTACTTCTGACTTCTGGTCAAGTAGACCTGCCACTGAATCACCGTTAATTTTTAATTCCGGTGAATTTAAACTTACTGGAGCAGTGATCGCTCCGGATTCTGTTATATTTAAAAACTTTGTCATTTGTTATTTCTCCTTGTTGTTGATATGTATTTTGAGAGTCCAGGCAGGATCATAGTACGTTATGTTACTTAGCTACTCATTCATTTACCTCTTATTTCACAATAGCTATTATGCCTGACCATCTCATAGAACAGTCACCTGTTTTATTTTCTACTATATACAACTGACACTTTTCACCTTTACATCTAAATGATCTCATAAAACTATAAGGACATTTTTTTATAATTCTGTTATATCCATGTATTAAAACACTTTTAGCTTCAGCATAGCCTTTGTTCCAACAAATAGTATTCCCTTCTGTTGTAGAAATCATTATGGTTGGAATTTCTACATCAGCTTGATAGTTTAGCTTAACTTCCGCTTTATCAGCTTTTGACTTTTCATACAATTTTTGAAACTCTTTAATATGTTTTGTACCTACTCTTATGTCCATATAAACTCTCCCTGTTCATTTTCTTTTTTTCGTTTTTGCAATAATTTTTTTAGCAGCACCTTCAGCAATGAGCATGCTTCTTTGTGCCTTATATGCTAAGTATTGAGCATTAGTATTATCATCTAAACCTAGATTCAAATAATTCTTTTCACATTTACCTTGCTCGACACACCAATCATGTATATTATCACTTGTTTTAGCATCTATAGATGCTAGTTCTACTTCTTCTGATTGACCTTCAACAAATTCAGTTTTATCCCAAACAGGTTCTAATAAACCAGTTACATCATACACTGTATGAATAGAATTTTTTACTTTATGTCGTTTTGTTAAATCTTCAATATCAATATCTAGACATGTAGCTTCATCTTGAAAGACTAACACACTATCATTTTCAATAGCTATTAAACAATCATTACCATGTAATGCTTTTTTAAAATCTATTTTAGATGTAATAGTATCATCTTCATCTAAAACATATGAATATCTATAATACTTTTTCCAACTTCCATCTTTATATATACATATAAATTCTGATTCAACAAATTGTGGAGGTTTAGTTTCAGTAAAATAAGTAGCAAACTCACTTTGTATTTCATGATTTTCTGAATAAGCATCTTCTCCTATATATTGAAGTGTATTTGGGTCATATAAATAAATTGTTGTTCCGTATTCCATTTTATATTCTCCTCATTATAAAAATTACTGAATAATTTGCTGGTGCTACACTAATGGCTGCTGGAGTAGCAACACCACCACTCCATCCTGTTCCTGTACCACCTGCTAAACAGTATACAACGTGATCATGAGTTGCATTACGACCAGAAGTTCTTGCATTTCTATGATGTGTTTCAGAAAAAGCAGCAGTTGTTATAGTTACAATCCCTGTACCTGTAGGAACTGTGTGTGTGTGATCTTGTGTCTCTGCTGCCACTCTATTATTAGCTGTAACATTATTGTTAGATAAATTATGCGCATGAGAATTAGTGTGCCAGTGTCTTGGTAAATTAGCATTTGTAATAGTGTATGTAGAACCAGCAGTTCCTCCAAACACTCCAGGTGTTCCACTTCCTATAATAAATCTACCTACCAAGTTTGGTGTTCCATTATTACCATCACAACAATACCATCCTGGAATTGTAATGTTATTTATCCATTGTCCAGTATGCATTCTTATTGTTCCTATTGGTTCAGCATATACACCTTCATGGTTATGATCACCCTCAGCTACAGTCTCTGTTTCAGTACCAAAATCCTTATTAAAAGCCGTACCTTTGATACCAATTACATCCTCTTTCTGGTCTAGAAGACCTGCCACTGAATCACCATCAATTTTCAGTTCTGGTGAATTTACACTTACCGGAGCAGTTATCTCTCCGTCATTTGTTACATTTAAAAATGATGCCACTTTTATGTTCTCCTTGTGTTAGTTATATTTATGTTTTATTTTAGTTTGCGAGTAAAAGTAGATCTATTCTCTGACCATACCATTTGGTCATCTCCATCTTTGATGTATTATAAATCTAATGTTAAAAATTACCTTAAGTACTAATTAGTACTGCTGAATCAAGAAGGGTATCGGCTAGTTTCACATGATACGTCACATGAAATGTGATTCTAATTAAACATTACCACAATTATCCCAGTATGCTGAAACAATATAATAATACATTTATGTCAAACTTGACGTCAAGCCACAGGAGAGCTTCATCAATAAATAAGAATTTTGAATGATAAAAGTTAAACTATTTAAAAATGATTCTTTGAAAGGAAACAACAGAGTAGTTAAATGAGAAATGCAATCTTTATCTGGTGATAGAAACCCTATTTCTAAAGAGAGTCAAAAGAATAAATTAAAGATTAATGAAGCTATGTAGCACCAATGTATCAAATAAACAAACTCACTATCAAACACCAATTTCTGTTACAGTTAACGTACAATACAGAGCGCCACCCAGTTTTCGACTCCCCACTCCTCCATTGATGTTTATATACCCTCCATTAACACCTGCACGTAAAGTGAATTGAATATTATTAGTTGTTCCAGCGGTCATCTGGTATTTTAATGGAATGGTTGCAACCAAGCCACCATAAGCGTCATAATTTTCATAGACTTCCTGGGTAGCACAGGCAATGGCGTCAGCTGCATCATCTCTAAATACAGCAGCAATAATATGATTAGCAGTGTTTGTTTCCTCAACTGCATGAACTACTGCATCAATGATAAGGCGATTATTGATATTCTTTGGTGTTATTGATGCCTGAAGAATCTCAACACCTTCACTATTTTGAGGTCTTGTATCATCCCAAGGAATAGTATTATTTGATCTAATAAATTCATTTGTTTGTTGATGAACAACGGAAATAATGCTACCAGGAGAATTACCTCTAATCGTTCCTGTTACCTCTAGAGTTCCATCAATAATGACTGTTTTTTCAATATTATTAGGATTGATGTTATTTACTAATAGCTGACTGCTCATTTTATATCTCCATATTTAATTTATTCTAAAATCCAAAGCCTGTCCACTCTCCATTTGTTGTTGATCCCATCATTCTATTATAATGTGAAGAGCAGTTAACTACATATGATCCTCCATTGATTCCAACTGTTGGCATCGAATTAGTACTATATTGAGAGCCATCAACTTTATTAACATTACCTATTCTCTATTTATAAAGCCGTCAGTTCTCACACCTACCCATGAACCTGATTTATTATTGTGAGAATATCTTTTATTGATGCACCTGGATCTTTATCTCCAATTCCTTTATGCTAAAAAGTACGCTTTAGTCGTATTTTATAAGTACCAGTTGTATTATAAAAACTATCTCCACAGGTATTATAATGAGCTACATAGCTATTTCCAATTCCAATAACAACATTGTTACGCTGAATCCTCTTTGCTGCTCCTATCCCACTATTACTATTATAATAATATTGATAATCACAATAGCGTATACTTTCTTCAAAAACACCATTTGTCTGTCTTCTACAAGTAGATGTTGTTGTATCATTAACAAAGACTTCACATGAAATATTTGTAGTACCTATATTGTGCCATAACTCATATTTCTGACTAGTAGCTACATCAATCCAGTTAAATTCAAATTCACCATGCAATGCATATGGTATTATTTCTTCAATACCGTCTACACTGCATTGTACTTCTCCTATAAAAATTCTTTTTTTTGTAATCCACTCTGATCCATTCCAAAATTTCATTTTGTATGTTGAAAGATCAAACCAATGTTGGCCACTATCTTCAGGAGTAACAGTAGGAGCACTATAAGAATAGACCGGAACGTATTCTGAATTTCCATAGGTTATGCTTTGTGAATCTGTTTCAATGTCGATATAAAGAAAATAATCTTTGTCACCAATGAGATTTATCCACTCCAGTGGCTCGATGTCACTGTTGTTCTGGAATGCAATAGTATATTCAACAGCACCCCACTGATCATATCCATCTGAAATTGCAATGGTAAGGGGATCCACAGCACAATTTATTTTCACACTATTTGCCATTGAACCGAAAGTTAAAAAGGCTGCCTTACAATTGTTATCAACAGTATCAATGTCAGTTTTTCCTGTAAGTATTGTCTGACGCTTTCCTCCCCACCCCCGATGACGAATAATTGAATAATCCCCGGTTATCTCATCGGGATTTTGTTCAGTACCAGCTAGGTCTCTGATGCTCTTATAAATTTGTTCAAATTCAGCATCAAATAATTCACCGTTATTGGGTGTGGTGGTGTCCCATGTTTTTGTTTTATTGAAAAATAGTGTCATAAAATTTCCTTATTTCTTTATTTCTGTTAGAATGCAATTCATTGTGATTTTATAAGAGCAATTCCTTAATACTAAAAAGTACGTTTCACCCTAACCTTATAGTTACCAGTAGCTCCTCTGTTAAAAACATCACCACTGGTAGAATACCAAGCTACATAATCTTTCCCAGTTGCAATAACAACATTATTACGCTGAAGTCTCTTTGCTGCTCCCATTCCACCAAAACCACTTCTATCGTAATGTTGATAATCACTATAGCGCATGCTATCTTCATTATTAAATTTATTATTTGTTGTCAATGTGTCCTTAACATATACTTCACATGATATATTTGTAGTACCAATGTTATGCCATAAATCATATGCCTTATTATTAATTACATCAATCCAATTAAACTCATACTCACCACCGATAGTATAGCTTATTATTTCAGTACCAGTAGAATCAATCCGTACTTCACCGATAAATATAGCCAATACTGGTTCCCATTTATATTCATCTAATATCTGATCATTATAGCGATTCATAGTAAAAGTTGTTAAATCAAACCAAAACTGACCATTGTTTTCAAACTCTGTTGCTGGTCTTAGATAAGAATAAATTGGAACCGATGACGTTTTTCCATAAGTTAATTCTTGAGTTTCTTTATGAAGCATTAGATATAGAAAATGCTCTGTGCTTTCTGTGCTGGTTATATTGGTCCATTCAGGTTTACCAAGGTCATCATCTCCATCAATTTTTACGGTGTATTCCGTGGCCCCCCATTCATCACATCCATGTGCCAGAGCGCATATAAGAGGTACCTTGCCAGTAACAAGCTTTACCGTATTTGCATCTGTACCGGCAGTAAGAAAATCTGACAGACCGGTGCCGTCATTCTTTGTTTTTCCTTTTAATATTACCTGTCGTTTTTGTCCCCATCTGTTATGTTTAATAACTGTTACATTGCCACTCTGAAGTTCAGGAGAGACTTCAATACCGGCAATTTCTTTGAAGTTGTTGTTTATACGATCAAACTCTTCTTTAAAAAGTGTACCGTCATTTTGTGTTTCTCTATTCCAGTTTGTTATATTTTCTAGTTTTATATTTTGCATTTCTATTCTCTTATATTTAATATACTATTGTAGTACTAATATTGTAAATTAGTCACCATCCATTGTAACATTGCCATCCAGTTTTATTTCTTTTCCATCTTCATCCTCTGGACTAAGATATGGGAGATGTTGATTTACATCTTCACCATTTACATTAGCAACTGAATCATACTGGTATTGACCACCATAGATATATACCTGAAGATTTAAGCCATAAACACCCACTCCATCAGCTGAAGAAATTAGGCTTATCATTCTCATACCTTCAACACTGTTTCCACCGCTAGAAAAAAGTACAGCACCCTTAACACTGAAATGTCTTGCTTTCGTAGTTTCTCCTGGTATTCTATGGGGATAAATAGAAAATTTATAATTGTATTTTGTATCATCCTCAGGTACTGATTGCCAATGAGAATCAGATGTAGCTAAATTCATAGCAATCTCAATGGACCAATCATAACAATCAAATCCAATAATTGCATAATCATCTTCATCATTTGAATCAATGAGACCTGCTGGCATCTCTATAGATCGCCATGCTGCATTATCTGGGAGTGTTACCTTTTTCCAGTCACTTTCAGAATCACCACAGTGAACGCGGTAGTCCTGAGCCAAACCTTCTAATAATGTTGCATTAACACTGTCACGAGCTAGCTTTAAGGTTACTGATTCTTCATTGGGTTTATAGTGAGTAAAGAAAAAGATGGATGAACTATTTATTGTCAATTTTTTCTCTCGAAGATATTCTACGAGTCCCTTCTCACATGAATCTTCCTCTAATTTATGAGACCAGTTTTCTGTAGAAATGTCCTGTGTTGGGTTCATTATATTAAAAAAGGGAAATTCTGGTGACGGTGATTTTGTTTCAAGAAATAAGGCTACTTCTCCAACTCTACGACTTCTCAAGTCTAGTTCTCGAAGAGACACAGGTGAATTTGATGCAACTCCGATTATATCATCAAAGTCTACTCCATGGACATAGAGTTTACTACCCACAGTACAGTTATCTGCAATCTCTACACTCTTGCCTTCTATATTGTTGGCTACTATGAGGTTTCTTAATTGTGCCATCTAAATCTCCTAAAATATTTCTGAACGACTAATTTATGTTATACTTAAATATAATATCAAAATGATAAATTCTCTTTTACTTTAATTATATTTCTTAAGATCTTTTAAAAATTTCTTTTTACTCTCACTTTATAATCACCATTTCCATTTGTAGGTGTAGAAAATCGATCCCCACTTGTACTGTAATATGCAGCATGTCTTTTACCAACACCTATTATAATTCTGTTTCTCTGTATTCTTTTTGCTGCCCCCATTCCATAACCACCTGAGCTAGAATAATAATACTGGTAATCACAATATCTTAATCTTTCTTCATCTTCATATTCATATTCTTCAGCATTAGAATTTTCACCGGCATATTCTTTTTCATTTCCATTATTATATTCATTTGAATACACTGTTTCAGCATCATCACGGTTATCTTTTACATAGACATCACAGGTGATTGCTGTAGTACCAATATTATGCCATAGAAAGGGATATTTCTTATTTGTTTGTACATTGAGCCAATCAAATTCATACTCTCCCCGAATAGCATAGGTTATAAGTTGTACGACCTGAGTTTCCTCTATTTTTATTTCACCAATGAATATTCTAACAACCACTTGCCATGGATTTGACACATCCCCAGTATATTCCATCATCCTAAACCTGTTAAGGTCAAACCAATGCTGGCCAATTTCAGGAGCAACAGGAGCTCTTCTAGAATATACTGGTACATAATTTGAAATTCCACAGCGAACATGACTCCTGTCTTCTTGGTCAACAGTAAGATAGAGAAAGTACCGACCATTTGTAGTAAGTGAAGTCCATTGTGAAGGAGTAACATCTTCATCAATTTTGACTGTATATTCAACTGCACCCCATTCATCATTACCACTTGAAACTGAAAATATTACTGGTTCATCAATAGATGCTGTAAGAGTAATATTATTTTGAGCATCATCAACTTGCTTTAAAAAATCAGCCTTTCCTGTTTCATCTGTTGATCCCTGTAAACATGTTTGGCGTTTATCTCCCCAGCCTCGGTGTTTCAGTATTGTCTGAATACTCTGGAGAGACTGACCGGGATTTTCATCCCCAGCCATTTTAGATATATTTGTATAGATCCTTTTAAATTCATTATTGAGATCATTGCCGCTGTTTTTAGATTCGTTGCTCCATGTCTGAGTCTGGTCAAAATTTAATGTCATTCTTCGTTCCTTAATATTTTATAATATAATTCACTGCAGCGTTTTGGGGTCTGGTTTCACTGGATGTTCTTGAACCAGTTATAATGTTATTTGTTATCACTTCAGAACCATTACTTGTATTGTTACCATAACTTGGGTAGAGATTCCCTGATGTTGATGTTGACCAATGATAAATTGATGTAGAATGTTCATGGGACTGGAAGCTATCTTCTTGATATGAACCAACTGTATCACCTGCAACCTCGTCATTAATAAAACCATTTAAATCTAGTTTACGTCTATCATTAGCATCGGGATCATTCTCCTGCCCATCATCAACACCACGGAGAAAGCGACCCCTCAGATCAGGTATCCTAAATTCTGTTTCAGTTTCATTGGTTCCCCATTTCTTTCCAATAGCAATATAAAGTCTAAAAAATTGATCTTGCACATTAGCTGATATTGTTATAAACCTACCATCGCATGGTAACCATCCCTCAGGTATTATATCACCTGCAAAGGGAAATATCGTTCCAGGTGGTATAAGTGCATCCAGAGCTGATATGGCTGAAACTTTGTTATTCGTACCATGGTTCATTAAAATTTTACTGTTTTTTAAGTCTGTACTGGTATAGTACTCTACTTCTTGTATATTATTGATTGACATTTCTGATTCAACGGTAACGGGACCATCAATTATCAATTCACTATCTGGAGTTATTGAATTTACTTTAAGGTTGCCATCAACTTGCACATCCTGGCCATTTGTACTTGATGAGATAATATCAACTTTTAATTCTCCGCTCATAGGATTATCCTTATAATTTTTTTTTGAGTATTAAATTCCAACAGCTATCCAACAGACATCATGAATCCCATCAACGCTATCAAAACGATTAATAGTAAAATCTGTATTTGTAATGGGCCCCAATAACATTCCCAGTGTCAAAGAAACAGAAAAACATTGTGAAGAAAATGGTTTGGGAAAAGTAATTTTTTGGTCTCCATCAGTGTTAGACTTAATTCGACCCCACTGAAGCGTTAATCCTGTTGGTAATACGGTATAACCATTTTGAGCAAGCAATGATGTCCATAATGACTTTTGAAAAAATCTCTCATCATGTTGGTCTCCATGATTACCTATAATCTCTTCAACAAAATTCTTTACCTGCCCTTTTGTAGCAAGAGTTTCTTCTTCACCATCTGTATCTATTGCATGTGCTGTTGCATGAAATGCATCAATAGTATCTGCATTAAGATTTTGATTTCCATCTACTGTTAAAGATCCACCAATATTGAGGTTTCCATTCACTTCAACAAAACCGTCATTTGTACTTGGTGATATTTTATCTACTTTCAGTTCTCCGCTCATTTTTTTTCCTTATTTAATTCTCATTATATAAACCATTGATAAGTTTATTGGCCTGGTTTCTAAAGCTATTCTAGGATTTCCATGTACACCATCAGTAATTGGTCCAGATGTTTTTGCATGATTATATTGACTTTGCCCATTTTGATTATTTATATTTCCATGACCAGTTACAGCAACTCCATAAGTAGCAGCATGATTTACACCAGCAAATCCATCTATATGAGAATGCCCCTGAAATGAATCCTTCTGTCCTAAACCAGAATTCATTCCACCACGGATAAAATCACCGTCACTAGTAAAGGTTGTAGTCACAATATTATTCACTGTCGTATCATTAATAACAATAGTTGTTCCTACAATCTCAGTTATATATGTTCCATCAGAAATCCCAGTACCGGAAACATCATCCCCAACGCTTAATGCAGTAATTTCAAGTTCACTAACAGTGGTTCTGCTTCCTCCTGTGTTGGATTCCCAAATAAGTTCCATAGAGACTTCTGCTCCATTGAGGTTTCTTGTTCGATAGCCATGTAATAGAGAATCAGCATCATTTATAAACTGGCCATTGCATTCAACAAAGGGACCACTCAATGTTGGCAGATTTGGAAAAGATTTATCAAAGGGCATTATTGTACCAATAGGAAAAAACATATCAAAGTTACCGGTTATGTTTCCTTCTACATTGAGAATTCCTTTAACAGTAAGGTCATTGTTTGCAGTTATGGTATCAGCATTCATATTTCCATTTATCTGCACATCCTGACCAACAGTGTTAGGTGATATAATATCTACTTTCAGTTCTCCGCTCATTTACTTTTCCTTATTTAATTCTCATTATATAAACCATTGATTTGTTCACAGGACGTGTTTCATGTGACGTTCTAGGAATACTATTTACTCCATCTGTTTTTGGATCTCTTATTCCAGTATCAGAATTTTGGCGTTCTTTAAAAGTATTAGTAGCATCTAGTCTATCTAGATCACCTCCACCTCCACCTGAAAATGTTGAATACAATCTAATATATTGTTCGTGCCAATGCCCTTGAAATGAATCCTTTTGTCCTACTCCAGAACCCAAACCACCACGAATAAAATCACCATCATTGGTAAATACCGTATGTACAGGAGTTTCTTCCACCATTGCTATTTCACTAATAACTACGGTTGTTCCTCTAATCTCTTTTACATATGAATCTTCAGCTATCCCTACTCCAATTACATTATCACCAACACTCAAAGCAGTTATATCAGTTTCATTTACCGTTGTATAACATCCACCAGAATCAGGATGCCAGGTGAGGTTGATATGAACTTCAGCACCATTTAAGTTTCTTGTTCTATAGCCCTTAAAGACTGATTCAGAATCCTCTATTAATTGGCCGTTGCATTCTACAAAGGGACCAGTCAATTCAGGCATATTGGGAAAGGATTTATCAAAGGGCAAAATTGATCCTACAGGAAGAAAGGTATCCAGGGTTCCCATGATTGTTCCTAGAACTCTAAGAGATCCATCGATGATAAGTTCTTCATTTGGGGATATTTTATTTACTTGAAGATTTCCATCTATCTCTATATCTTCACCATTGGTGCTTGATGAAATAATATCAACTTTTAGCTCTCCGCTCATTTATTTTTCCTTCAGTATTAATATTTTATAATGAACATTACATTTATGTTTTTAGGACGTGATTCAGTACTAAGATCAGGTGCCCCATTCCCACTGCCATAACTTTCAATGGGGGATCGAACAATATCGTCTCCATCTCTTGTATTATTATTGCCTGTTCCAGATGTCCAATTGCCTCCACCACTGGTACCCAAATTTCTATAATAATAGTAATATGCATGTCCGTGATCCCATAATGCAGATCCCTGTGTGGTACCAACAACATCACCTCGTTGACCATCTCCTCTGTCTTCACGACTGAGGGCATCAGGATCATTCCCTGCACCATTGTCCCAGCCACGGAGGAAGTATCCCCTGTAATCAGGAAGCTTGAAAGTGTTTCCTTCTGTATTCAATCCATAGACACCGCCAATGGTATTATACAGTTCACTAAATTCAGCTATGGACTTCCAATCACCATTACATTCTAACCAGCCAATGGGAGGTACACCTAGTGCCCACATCATTATAGAACCAGCTGGAACTCGGTCATCAACATAGCATTTAACTGCTCCCTTTGTAGCTAGAGTGCTTTCTTCATTCGCTGTATCAATAGAATTTTCTGTCCCATGAAGACCATCTACTGTATCAACATCTCCAGATAGATTGCAATCTTTGGAAGTCAATATTCCCTTCACTGTAAGGTCTCCATCTACTTCTACCATTGTTCCGTTAGTACTGGATGATATGATATCTACTTTTAGCTCTCCGCTCATTGTTAGCTCCTTAGTCTATTGTTCAATTTCATAGACAACGTAGACTGATTTGGTTTGATCAAGTCTTACATCATCTGTTGTATTTGGATTATATTTATCAAAGGGACGGCCAGAAGATCCGCTTAAAGTGTAAAATACCAAAGATAGCTCTTGTAGACCCGTTACTGTATGGTCCTTAATTATAGCTGCAGTAGGAAATAATTTACTATGATTATTTTCATCAAACATAAGGCTCTGGGCTAGTACTCTTGTATCAAATCCATACCTCCATTCATGCATCATAGATCCAGATTCATTACCAAAACCTGAGATTGATCCTTGTACAATAAGTATACTGGTTGATGACTTTTTAATTACACCAAAAGTTTCCAACACTATTTCATTTGATGATGTGAGTATCTTTCTTTCAGGACTTTCCTGATAGGTAACATTTATTACTTTACCAGATACATCTGCTGCTGCACTTTCCAGTTCTATAACACGATTCTGCAGCTGCTCAATTGTTTCTGCCATAGCAGTAATATCTACAGATGCATCAATATTTTGTGCTGACATTGTGCCATTAATGATAGCATGACCATCAAGGACAATAATCTCATCAAGGTTCGCAGGTTTTATTTTATCTAAAATTAGTTCTCCGCTCACTTATTACTCCTCAATTTCATAAATAGTATATACCGATTTTGTCTGTCCTAAATGAACATGATCAGTTGAATTAGGATTATATGTATACACAGGTCTATGTCCTCCACTTCCATCATCATTAAAATATAATAATTTCAGATTCTGATATCCTGTAACTGTATGGTTGCGAATTACAGCAGTTGTAGGATATATTTTTGAATAGCCTTTTTCATCATACATTAGAGCTTGAGCTATTACTGAAGAATCAACTCCATATTCCCATCTCTGAGTCATTGTGCCACTGTTACCTCCATAACCTGCTATAGTTCCATTAATCAATAGAATACTTGTTGATGATTTTTTATCTACACCAAAACTATCCAATTCAATAGGACTTCCAGCAGTAGTTACAAATCTCTCATCATTTTCATAAATAGTAATATTGATGATGTTGCTGTCCCTATTTTCAATTGAAAATTCAAGATCTGCTAAACGTGCTTCCAGTTGCGTAATTGTTTCAGCCATTGAATTAATATTAAGATCAGCATCATAATTGTGAGCTGCCAGAGTTCCATTTACTACTACATTTCCATCCAGCAATAAATCAGAGCTGGGTATAATTTCATTTACTTTAATTTTTCCACTCATGTCACTTTCCTTTTAATGTATTTTGTTATTAAGCTAAAGTATCTGCCACTCAACTGATGTTGGCACATCAACAGTAACTCCATCAGCAATATCTATTGGGCCAATGCTCAGAGCATTGGTTTGTTCAGGCAGTACAATATCTGCACCTATAATCTTACTGTTACAGAGAATCACAGGGTTATCTGACCAGAGAGAGTTTTCGGCAGAAAGGTTGCCCCTTATAATGACATTGCCATCAAGAAGAATTGTTTCTTCAATGTTATCTGGTTTTATTTTTTCTACGATTAGTTCACCACTCATATGTTTTCCTTAGTATTTTATAATATAATGTACTGCAGCATTTTGGGGGCGGGTTTCACTAGAATATCTAGGATCTCCATTGACACCATCATTAATGGCATCACGAATCTGATTATATTGAAAAATTTGGTATCCCCCGACTCCTTGACGGCTTATTTCACTTGAACCACTTCCATGATCAGCATTATTTAAATGCCAGTGCCCCTGAAATGCATCTTCTTGATAAGAACCAACTGCATCACCAGTGATAATATTACTTATTGATCCATCTGAATTCAATGTTCTTCTATCATTACTATCAGGATCATTCCCCTGACCATCATCAAATCCTCTAATAAAACGGCCACGGAGATCAGGAACACGAAATCTGGTTCCATCTTTACCCCATTCAAATCCAATTGACTGAAACAATCTATAAAAAGGATTTTCATGACCTACAGGTTCACTGTCATATAATGTTCCATCACAGGGAAGCCAGCCCTGGGGAATAGTAGAAGCACCAAAGGGAAATATAGTTCCTGGAGGTATAAGAGCATCAAGTACTGAAATGCCAGCAATGGTTGCATCATCACCCCGTGAGATAAGAATGGATGAATCTTTAATTTGATCTTCATTCATAACTGAACTTAATGATTGAATAGCTTCTATTGAATCCATGGTAACTGAATCTTTCACTTTCAATTTACCTTTGATTTCCAATGTATCTTCGGGATTTATTATATCTGTTATTAATTCACCATTCATATGTTATTCCTTAATATTTGATTATGAAATTTACTGCGGCATTTTTCGGTCGGGTTTCTGATGTTATACGGACTTCATCATCACTACTTATAGACTTTGGCTCACTTGTTTTTCCTTGATACAAGCGAGGAGTATCTTCATTAACAAATGAATTTGTAGCATTTCCCGGTATCTCATTGGTAGTACCTCCATATACAAAACTTCTCGTTTGATCATCAGCCATTCCGTTATAAAAAATATGATTTTGGAAGGCATCCTCTTGATAAGAACCAATCACGTCACCGACAATCTCTTCACCTATTACACCATCAGCATCAAGCTTTCTTCTGTCTGTAGCATCAGGATCATTTCCTTTAGAGTTATCAAAGCCTCTTATGAAACGACCCCTAAAATCAGGTATACGAAATTCAGTTCCTGTATCATTAACTCCCCACTGTGTACCTATTGCCTGATATAATTTATAGTATCTATCACTAGTTTCACTTGGTATTAGCAGAAACCTTCCATCACAAAGGAGCCATCGATAAGTATTTTCATAATCAATATCCACTGTACCAGCAAATGGTATAATTGATCCCGGTGGATTCAAAGAATAAATTGATATACTCTCTATCTCATTAGTATCCCTGTTTATAGTAACAATATCACTGTTGAGCGAATCATTACCTGCTACTTTCTCTATATTTTTTACTGTAAGTGTATCACTTATAGCTAGAGAACCGTTGATATTCACTGGTCTGTCAATGGCTATGTTTTGGTCAGGCTGGTCTGTTGTGATTGTGCTTACAATAAGTTCACTCATTGGTTAGTCCTTAGTATTTAATTATAAAGTTTACTGCGGCATTTTGGGGACGTGTTTCTGATGATAACCGTACTTCTCCAAAATCTATATCTTCATTATTGCATTTTATTGGGTCTTTAATATCTTCATATTCTGTATATATACCAGAATTATATCCATCTCGATTAAAAACAGTGTTACCACCATCTCCTGATCCATCTACTGCATATATTCCTGACATAAAGTGGCTATGCCCCTGCAATGCATCATCCTGATAAGATCCTACTGAATCACCAGTATTCCCTTCACTATAAATAGCAATCCTTTCAATAGCATCAGGATCTACATCTCTACCATTATCTACACCACGAAGAAATTTCCCTTCCAGATCAGGAAGTCTGAAGGTTGTATCAGATCCACCCCACTGTTTTCCAATTATCTGATACAAAGGATAGTAATTATTATTTTCATCAATAAGAAGCTCTATGCCATCGCAAGGAAGCCACATAGTTGGCACTTGATCTTTTTTTCCTGAAAAAGGAACAATAGTTCCTATTGGCATAATCTCAAAAGCTATCTCCTGTACATATTCTCTAATTTGAGATTTCACTGCTACAGAATTATCATCACTTTCAAATGAAACAGGATTTTCAATTATTACCTTTCCAGTCACTTTCAAGTTACCTTCAATAATTAATTCATCATAAGGTTTTATTCTTTCTACTAAAAGTTCTCCGCTCATAATTTCCCCATTAATATTTTATTATAAAATTCACTGCGGTATTTATAGGTCGAGTTTCCGATGAAGTATTTGGCAATATATTATCTTGATCTACACCATAACCGCGTGTATATCGATTATTAAAAAATGGATTAACATTATGATCACCTTAATCAAAAATTACTTCTTCTATAATTTCCCCAGAAATTTTTAAAGTACCATGCTTGGCCTTCAAATCAGGTGCACTGCTTAGTTCAATATCAGGCAATTCAACAAAATCACGTAATATCAAATCACCATCTTTAGTTAATTGAAACATACTATTATACATGATACTGATCTCTGCTTCAGTAAGGGCTCGATTGAATAATCCTAAATCTTTTAAAACAAGGTTAGCAGCATAATTCTTTTCATCTGAAGGATCTTGTTTGCCAATAATCAATCGTGACCATTGACCAGGATCAACAAATTGCATTTCATTTTTCTTTTTGCCATCTACATATAGAACTACTTTATTTAGATTTTCATCAAAAGTCAGTGCAATTAAATGCGATGAATAATCCGACCATGTTGAAGTAGTTGAATCACTTAATTCATTTGAATTAATCTCTGCCTTAACAATACCATCAACATCAATATAAAGATGTATTTTATTATGCTCTTCACTATCAATAGCTTTTATGAATCCTCTTTTATTATTAATTGATTCACTACCAGAAAATGCTCCCCAGAGAATTATTGTTCCCATACATTTATCAGATCCATCTTTAAAGAGGTCTGATCCAATTGAATATTCCAGTTTGCCATTATATACAGTTGTACCATCTACATACCTTTTTATTACTGTACCACTACCGTCCTCTTTATATGTAATGTGTTCAAAATTTGGAATATACTGAGGTGTTGTTGAATCAAAAAGATAATTATTAATATTGCCATCAAATGGAAAGTGTGCAATAACTCCATCACGTATCATAGGAATGCGTTCATTTATCTCACCGGAGATACAAAATCTATTATCAATAGGATTACTCTTTTTTCTAAAACTTGCAATCTTCATATTAATTTAATAACAGGATACTCCTGTATGCCTCCTCCATGTATTATTTACTTTACCAATTTGCTTGAGATACAGAAGAAATCTTTGTATATTTTATCCAAATCTTTTGTTAAATTGCCAATGATATCTGACAAATCAGTAAGACTTCCTATATACTCAAACAACATTACGCCTAACTTTATTAAATCAACAATTTATCCACTTCAATCTGAAATAAACAAGAGGATCTTAAGTTATAATACAAACTACCACGCAGAGATTGACATTTCATTTGTTGTGGATTTGACAGTAAATTCATCAGGCAATATTCCATAGTATGGAGTAGTTTGATATTTGCCACAGATACTATTACCTTTTAAATGCTCTACATTGATATTTCCATTAGCATGAAAAGCCAGCCAGTATGCTGTATCCTTTTCAATTTTCACAGGTTCTTGAAGGTCTAAAAATATTTGTTCATAAGTCGCTGCATAGGGTGTTATATATTCATCGGATTGCCCTGATAGATTTCTGAGACTGCCATTATAATCTGAATAGATTCCCATTACAAACTTAATATTTGAATTAAAACTCTGAAAATATACACCAATTTTCGAGGCACCGCTTGTAGTATTTATGATTGTACCTTTTTAACCTAAAGAAGTACTATCAATTTTTAAGTCAAGTGAATCCATGATTCTAGTTACTATGACATTGCCATCAATAACTAATTCATATTCAGGAATTATTTTGTTTACAATAAGTTGACTACTCATAATATCTCTTTATTATTAGTATAATTTATTCAATATAACCTGAAGAAAAATCACATGCAATGGAACCGTTAACCGTAAGGTTTCCATTGATTTGCAATGTTACTGAGTCTACCTGGGGTGTAAGATTATTAATTATTAAGTTACTGGACATTTTACTCCATTCAATTTCAAAGTGATGGATAATAGTACAGCCTCCTTTATTTATCCCAAGCCCTGTCTAGGGCGATACATGTGTTAAAACATCATGTTAATGAGGGGGTAAAGGAGGCTATTTCCTTTTCAAAAGGTTTTTCATATTATCAATATACATTCATGTCAAAGGGCTTGTATTAATTTTTTATAATGAATGAAATATTTTAATTATTCGAAATATCCGATGATTCGCATTTTTATATCATGAGAACCAGAACTAAGACCATCACCGAGGAGAATATCCATTGCCGGTTCACCATTACTTCCTGCATAAAGAGGGATGATAATAAATTGATGAATCCCATAATAATCACTACCTGCACTATCTCCGTTATGAGTAACAACAACATATGTTGAAGGATCATCATCAGTATTATCAATATAATATTTAGCACCATCTTGACACCATGAGCTATAAGAGGGTAAATCATATCCAAATAGATGATTTACATGATCTTTAGCACTACTGCCATGATAATCATAAGCAAAAACAGAAGCAGCAACAAACTTTGCATTAGTTCCTTCCAAACCAACAGAAATTGTCATAGAAGTTCTACTTGTCACTGTCCACTGAAAGGTTTTATTAAGCACTATGTTGCTATAAGGCTTGAAAAGACCCATATATTTATTACTGGAGACTAAACCATTTACATGAAGATTACCATCCATGGTTTTTTCAGGCCTGGCAGTAATATCTAGATCACCTGCCATTATGATTTTGCCATTATCATTACTTATCTGTGTTACCTTCAACTCACTCATAGTTTCTCTTTTTCATTTATCCTTCAATTATCTATTCCACATATCCAATAGCCCTGATTTTTACATAAACTATCGAATCTGGCACATCATAGGCCCGAAAATCCAGGTAAGGATTACCATTAACGATTCCCAAGGGTATAATAAAAAATTGGTGGAATCCCCTGTGGCAATGTCCATTTCCAACATCATTAGTAAAAACTACATATCGCATCGAATCTTCTAAATTTTCTGACTCATTAAAATAATCATTATCAAAAAAGTTATTATCAGGCAATGGGATGTCATAACCAAAACAAAAATTAACCCAATCATTACCACTATAATTTGAATTTGCAAATACTGAAGCTAACAAAAACTTTGCTCCTGTTCCCTGAAGCCCATCAATAATAATACCATCATTGCTATACTTCGTATTTGAAATTTCACTTGGAGTAATAGTAATCTTTTTAATCCATGAAAATGGCTTAATAATTCCAGAACCAGAATAAATATTCCCTTCTACATTAAGATTTCCTTCAATCGTTAAATCACCTTTTACTGAACCGGTATGAGTGGTATTACCATCAATGGTAATATCACCGGGAGCACCAGGAGTACTGGATCCTGATTTTATAACATCTACTACTAATTCACCAGCCATAATAACCTAAATTATTTTCCATTGAGTATTTTCAGGAATTGTCACTGTTATCCCATCAGCAATCTTAATTGGACCGTTACTTAATGCATGATAATTATCTTTCAATGTATAAACAGTTCCAGGAACTTCATCAGATTCATTACCCTGCTCGATCACAATATGACCATCTGTAGTATCAGTAGCAGTATAAGTAATCATACTATCCTGAATTATATCACCTTCATATTCAAGATCACCCAAAAATTTTGCTTTTCCATTTACATGAAGTGCATACCCAGCATCGGGTGTTGGAGTATTTATACCAACCTGCCCTTTCACTATAAGACCATCTGCTGGTACATTTTCTATCTCTGCATAACTTGCTCCAATAGCAACATTGCCATTAACACCCACTTTATATGAATGGGTACTGTCACCAAGCATAAGGTCCCCATCAATTTCAACATCATCTAAAAAACGAAATTTTGCCATCATTTCCTCCTGGCTTTATAAAATTTTAATTTGAAAAAGGTAATTAGTATATTTAATACTATCATCACCAAATTTTATTCTTAATTTATTATTGAAATACAATTCCTATTCTCACTATACTTCAAATGAATCAACACAAGCACTACACATATAACCAGACTCAACACCTTTCCATTTATATTTATTTAAAATTGAAATTAATTTATATCCAAATTCTACTTCTTCACGAATTTTCTTTTTTTTGCATTTACAACAGTGTATTTCCAATATCATATATTGTTCCTTGTGATTAATGAATTTCCTTTATAATAAGTTCATGTCAATAGTCATGGCAAATTTTAACTACCTGAACGGTCTCTGGAACGGGGGGGAGGATCAAAATTTATATCATAACTTCTTTTAGTACCTGATTTTTCTGTTAAACTTTGTGTTAATTCTTTCCATTCTAGTTCCATTTTCTTTGGAAAATCTTTGAAGATATTTCCATTATAATAGCTAACTTTAATTTTATAGTATCCAATCTTATGCTTGCCATTCCTTTGTCTATCCAGAACCATTTCTTTAACATACTTTTCTGCATTATGAAGATGTTCCGAATTTTTTGTTTTTGGTCCTGGTGTCAGGTTCCATGCTGCTCCAGGTCCATGAAGATTGTCATTAAGAAGATGCATACGAACCCAGTAACTTGATGTGGGATCTATCATTTGAACATGACTCCATCCAGGTATCCTTCGTCCTCCAGGCCCACTACCTCTTGTATTACCCGGTATTCTTGTGAGCGGATTAGCAATAACAGTACCGGCTTTGCCGTCTTCCATGGTGTAATTAACTCTTGTTTGAGGGAGACTACCCTGGACCTCACCAAAACCTGCTTCTTTTAATGCATCAGCAAGTTCTTTCATTGTATCATCTATTTCAGAAATGATCGCTCTGTTTGCATTAGTACCACCAGTGGTATTTGCCCTGTGTGTTAATCTTTTTGCAGCATTATACTTTGTTCGTGCTGTCCGTAATTTTGTCTTTCGGTCATTGTCAGTTTCAGCTGCTAATTCATCTCTTAACCACTTATTTATATCAACTGGAGTACTTGCTCCCATAATAGTAATATTACTTCTGTTTCCACTGAAATATAAAGAATGTGATGAACCATCTTTTGCTTGAAACCGCTTGCGCATTCGCCACCAGTTAACAATACGGTCCCTCACATTCCGAGCACCACTACCAACTCTTCCCATGAGTCCTCTAGCTTTTCCTACAACAAAGCGGATAACGCCATTGATAACATTATCAATGGGTCTTCGAACATTATTGATAACTCGCTGAATATGGGTGCTGATGCCATTAAGTCCCAATAGTTTTGCTAGAAAACTGATGAGCAATGAAAGCCCTCGCCCCATTGCATTTTCAATAAAACTAGCTGCTCCTCGAAGATTACCCATGGCAATTCGTCCAATGGATCCCACAATTGAATTAAAGAGCCCCATAATCTGGTCTTTCTTTTCCATGAAGAAAGTGATAACACGGTAGATACCACGGGCTAGCTGAAAGATTGCACCAGCCGGATTGAGCATACTAATTAGATATTCTATGGCTCTGCCAATTATAGTAGTACGAACCCATCCAATAACAGCTGTCTTGATCATGTCTCCAAGATTTCCAATAGCCTGTTGTACCCGTTCAAGAAGCACAACAGGTCCCCGAGTTACCAGGTCCCGCACAAGGGTTACCGATGTTTCAAGAACACCCATGATTTGTTCACCTCTTGGGCCGAGCTGTTTTACAATCTTAGCTCTTATCCGTGTCCATGTTAGACCAAGAACCTGCATCACCAATGAGAATATACCCTTTGCATCAAACTTCTGAGGCATCTGAATATCTGTTCCCTGCATAACTCCAAAGAGCCAGTTGAAAATAGAATTTTTAAAATGCTGAACAAAATTTTTCTTAAAGCGAGTAAATCCCATTTTTACGGAGCGCATAAAATTACTGAAAAATCTGCCGGGTCGTCTAGCAATATTTGAAAGGGTTCCCCTTCCACGATTCATCATTTGATAGATTTTTCTTCCTTCAGAACCACCAGCTAGAAGCATATTTTTTAAAGCCCATTTCTTTGCCCGAAGCCATGCCCAATCAATAATTCTTTTTATCTGATTTTTTATTCTGTTTTTAAAGATTATAGCATTACGAATTATCGGGCCAATGAAGCGCCGCAATGTAACTAGGGGACTGTACAATGCTCTCAAAGTATGGTTTCTAGCATATGTGACCATCCTTGAAAAAGCACTACTGATATCACGAGGTCGAAGCCTCAAGCTTCTAACCTGACGAGTGATCCAATTAGCAGCATTTGTCACTGCTCGGTATCTATTCAGTCTGTTATAAATAGCAGAACCTAAAATTGCCCGAATAATATTTTGAGCAGTGGGCTGCACCCTCCTACCAGTAACCAGGTCACGACCTGTAACAATGCTTATTAATCCAAATCCCGGCAACTGATTGAGTTTTGATAATATACTGGTACGAATTCTATTGAGGATGCCCCGTTGCACAACAGGTTTTGATGGTGTTACAGAAAGAGGTTTCTCTTGTATTTCTTCATCTTTTAAAGTTTCTCTCTGGAGAAGATTTGATGGACTAATAGTATCATTATTTTTCTGCCCTAAAGTGGTTGTCCCTTCTGGCTGAATACTTCTTCCTTTTTTTCTGACCGAAGCAGCTCCTTGCTGGACAACATGGGTCAGTTCATGAGCCATTAGGTGTTTCCCTTGGGATGATTCGGGAGAATACTCACCTCTATTGAAAACCACATTATTTCCCAGGGTATAGGCTCTTGCATTTATAGATTGAGCTGTATCTGCTGCTGAAGAACTGGTATGAATCTTTACATTACTGAAATCATAACCGAACCGGGGCTCAAAAAATTCTCTTGAAGAATCTGACATAGGGCTTCCACCACCACGGAGATTCTGTATTTTAGATTCTGTGTCTGATGACACAGCACGAGAGGCTCCACTTGAAGCACAATGCACTATCTGCCTTTGTACTTTTGACTGCACATCAACTTCATCTTCTTCAGGTTCTCTCTGAAGATTTTGATTAATAGGTTTCAGACTGATATCTGTTTCTTCTTCGCTGTATTCTCGTTGAACATTGGAAGCTGACATCCCCATGACCTTATCTGCAACCTGATCTGCCTCAATTTCATATTTGTCACCAGGACGACCAACCGTAAGTTTTGCCTGCAACTCTCCTGACGAAAGGAGTTGTCCAACTGCTTTATTCCCCATAGTCCGTTGAAGAGTCATAATGCAACTATACATAGTATTTTGAGAATCTGGTTGTAACTCTTTTCCATGAATAGAATGCAAGCTTTCCTGCTTATTCTCAAGTTTTTTCGAGGTTACCAGTTTTGTTGTTTCCATATTTTTTCTCTTTTCTATAAAAAGAATCGAATTTGATTAAGTAAGATAATTGAGGATACTTTTTAGAGGATGGTATGAACTTCCAATCAATTCCTAATGATCATTTTTAAAAATTAATCCTTTATATTTTTTGATCCTACCATATCTGTTTTCCAAAATTTATAAATTTAATCTGCAACTAAATGTTTTACTAAAGGCCTTCCAGGTGATCGAACAAATCCTTGTCGTAAAAATATCGATGCCATTCTTAATTGACTTTCAGTACCATCGATTGTATTCATTGATAATGTTTGTATATTAGTTGATCCTTTTGGTTTTATCAATCGGACTGTCCCTAACGCTATTGAACGATTTTGAGAACTAATACCACGTACGTATACATTCATATTCATTCTTATTCCACTTATGGCATCAAGAGGTTTATTCTCACCATACGCATCCTTCATAACTTGAATTGTGCCATCAGGCCTATCAATATCATCAATAAAAGGGGCTCTTGTTCTATACATACTATTTTGATTACCCCATCCGGTTAAGTGATATCTATATCCTAATCCTACATAGATATAACCTGCATCAACTCCACCCCAATCTCCATTGTCATATCCATCAGTAGCACTATTAACCCAGTCATTAACTAATCTTTGATGAAATGCTGTCGGATTAGGCAGAACAGTTCCAAGATAATTTCTTATTGCCAAACTAAATGCAGTACCACCACTTCGATACATAATAGCATTAATACTTGGAATACTACCTCTTAAAATTAAATTAATAACATTTTGAGCATATCTTGTTGAATGATTTGTTTTTAAATTAGTAAGGTTACGTCTTGCTCGATTAATGAAAGTGGCAAGATTTACCCTTGTAGCAGAACTTTCTAGAGCTCTAAAGGAGTTTGCAAGGGCTTGGTAAATAGTTGCAACTGGTGCCCCAACAACAGGTACTAATGAGAATAGAGAAACGACTGAGTCAATTATTATTGTAGAAGTACTTGAACTGTCACTAGATGTTAAGCTAGTTTCAAATTCATTCAGTTTAGCTTTTAAATTATCAAAATACTTACCTATTTCTATTTCTATAGTATTCCTTCTTGTATCTGATCGTAAATCTCTTTGTACAGTACGTGCTGACAACCTATTTTTTACTTTTTTATTTATCCTGCTTCCACCCTGTTGCACAACATGTGTCAGCTCATGGGCCATCAAATGTTTCCCTTCAGAAGATTCAGGATTATACTGTCCCTTACCAAAAGCTACATGATTACCAAGTGTGTAGGCTTTTGCATTAATTGCAGCTGACGTTTCATGTGCTGTTGAATCATTGTGAATTTTGACATTACTAAAATCAGCACCAAATCTGGGCTCAAAAAAATCTCTTGAGGCTTTAGGCATAGGCTGTCCACCGCTCTTTATCCCTTGGATTTGGGATGATAGAGAATCAGACAGGCCTTCTCTTTGCACTGTTCCCTTTCCCTGGACTGTCTCTTCTTCCATAGATTGAGAATGCAGTTCATCATCTTCAGGAGACATCTGGACTTCTTCTTTTCCAGGAAAACTTTGCACTTCCTCTTCATTCATTGATGCAGTATGAACCTCTTCCTCATCGGACTGTCGCTGCACCTGGGAATGGGACATAGACATTACTTTATCTGCTGTGGCATCTGCTTCAACTTCATATTTATCACCAGGACTACCAACAGTAAGTTTTGCTTGCAACTCTCTGGAAGAAAATAGCTGGCCAACTGCTTTATTGCCCATAGTCCCTTGTAGAGTCATAATACGATCATAGGCAAAATCACTTGATTCCTGTGATGCCTCATTTCTTTGTTTGCTACTCAGCTTCTCTTGAGAATTTTCATTTATATTAGTTGTATGATTATCTAATGATTTCATAATGTGATTCCTTTTGATGTAGACTAGTTTTACTTCTTTATATACTCTTTCCACCAATCCGTATCTGTCGGATGAGCGATATATTTAATAACAAGTTTTTTTAATGCAACTTTGGCTTCAGATTTTAATTTTGTTTTCTCATATTGAGTTCCAGCATTATTTATTTTTGTCCAGTAATTCCTAACTGTTTCACCAAAATCCAAAGTAGCAATTGTTGAAAGACCGTGTGCAATTGGAAAGAATCCCCGTGTATCCAAATCAGAATCTTTTGCAAGTTTTGAGTGTGATGGATTCCCTTTAGCCCCTGTACTCTTGGCAGCAACTTTTGCTTTTTCATTTATTTGTTGTGCAATAAAATTAGCCACTATTGATTTTAATAATGCAATACCATTCTGGAGCCATTTTGGAACAACTTTTTTTGCTGTTGTTTTAACACTATTAACACCATGAAGAAACTTTTCATATGATTCAGCATAGTCTTTATATTTTGATTTCTTTAAAATTATAATGGCAATTCTTGTACTAGCTGCAGGTCCATGCTGGCCAGGTTTTGGCGGTTCTTTGATTTTGTCTGCTAACATTTTACCAAGACTTATTGCTGTATCCAGCTTTTCAAAGATACCGCTTGTCAAAATATCTTCTCCCCTTGTTGTTGTACCCCCTTGAGTATCAACATTACTCTTAGCACCAGATAATTTTAATGAAATTTCAACAAAATTGCTATGGGCAAAGAAATCTTGAACAACATGTAGAGCATTACCAAAATATTCCCTTCCCTTTGGAGTATTACCTTTATCAATTGCATTTCCCAGGAGGATGTTAATTAGAATTGAAGATTTAAAAATAAAGGGTTGAACTTTTTGATTTACGGGATACTTATTTGGATTATCAAAATGCTCCTCTTCTTTATATTTTGTCATATTCTCATTATTAACTCTTTTGGCAAAATCTTTCCCAAATTTATCTTCTGCCAAAACACTGACAATCTCCTGACAATCTGTATTGTCCAATTCAGCAAAACCATTTAAAAATTCCTGAACTAGGGATATTTGCCTCATGTCAATAAGCCAGTTTCCAAATTGAATATCTTTCATTTGTGCAGTAGTAAAGCCTACCAGAGATTCTGTTGCATCACTATGTCCTTTATCTCCAAAACGCTGAATAGTATTTTTGTTTGATGTTACTTTATTAGTCTTTGAAATATGTGATGGTGCCCCACCCTGTTGCACAACATGAGTCAATTCATGGGCCATTAAATGTTTCCCTTCAGAAGATTCAGGATTATACTGTCCCTTTCCAAAAGCTACATGATTACCAAGTGTGTAAGCTTTCGCATTAATTGCAGCTGACGTTTCATGTGCTGTTGAATCATTGTGAATTTTCACATTACTAAAATCAGCACCAAATCTGGGTTCAAAAAAATCTCTTGAGGCTTTAGGCATAGGCTGCCCACCACTTTTTATCCCTTGGATTTGGGATGATAGAGAATCAGACAGGCCTTCTCTTTGCACTGTTCCCTTTCCCTGAACTGTATCTTCTTCCATAGATTGAAAATGCAGTTCATCATCTTCAGGAGACATCTGAACTTCTTCTTTTCCAAGAGAACTTTGCACTTCCTCTTCATTCATTGATGTAGTATGAACCTCTTCCTCATCGGACTGTCGCTGCACCTGGGAATGAGACATAGACATTACTTTATCTGCTGTAGCATCTGCTTCTTGTTCATAGACATCTCCAGGTGTACCCATTGTGAGTTTTGGTCTCAAAATATCATGTGTCATTAGCTGTCCAACTGCTTGGTTGCCTATAGTTTGCTGCAAGGACAATATTTTTTGTGATGTCTGATTTTGTTTCACGCTTTGTTTATTAAGCATTGAATTGCTGCTATTTATCTTTTCAGCAGGTGTTTGTATTGTATTTATTTTGTCTTGATTCCTTCGCATCTGTCTCATTGCTATTCCTGTTATTAGTTACTTTATTTGAATTATTTAAAAATCTAATATGGCAATCCAAAAACTCCATGCATATAATAATTAATTTTATTAATTGCCTCAGAAGGACTGATGCTGATATCAATATCCCGCTGCATTTCTTTAACAAGCTCAGTAAAAGTACTTATATCAATTCTTACGTTAAGAAACAAATTAGATGGCAATGATAATAGATTTGAACCTGATAATATGCTGTTGGCAAACCTAATTGCTGTTTGGCTTTCAGATGGAAAACCAACTATATTTTTTAAGGCATTGACAATGGCCTTGAAAAGCATCTGTCTTTCCTTGGCCTCTCTTCTTGTTCCTGTCCCTTCTCTTTGTACTAAATTTGAACCTCCCATTAACGGGTTCTCTTTAGACATGATCATCTGCTGCACTACCTGGTTTCCTACAGTTTCTTGTAGATTCATAATAGTATTGTATTGATTTTGATTATTATTTTTTCCATTATGTAGCGGTTTCTTCATTACATTCGACTGTTTCAGTGAACTACTTTTAATCATTATATCGTCATTCTTGTTTCTTTTTCTTCTCATGGTTTGCCTCACATTTAACTGTCAAAATTATATTGTTAAAGGTTTATTTGATTGAGAAATCTATTTTAAAGGTAAGAAGAGAATTTGTAGTAATTTGTGGAAAGATTTCTAAATCAAATATACTTTTAATTGAGAGGGTAAGCATATGCTTATATGCATATGCTATTCCTTTTTCCCTTTTTTGGGAGATTCATCTTCAAGTTCTTTGATTACATCCTGAAGCTCTTGCATTGCTCCACTAATACGAAGCATTGATGTTCGAAGATTCGCTTCTTTGGCTTCGGTTTCTGCCAACATTTTTTGGCCCAGTTCAAATTCAGTCTGGAGTTCTTCTAGTCGTTTTTCGAGTTTTTCTTTCATGTTCTCTTTCGCCTTTTTTAAAGTTTTTTAAATGCTTTTAATGCCTCCCCGCAGATGATGCGGGGAAACGTGCATTAAAAAGCAAATTTTGATCGGAGGATCATTATATGTTGTTTAGCTAAATTAACTTATTAGTCTGGCGTAATGATGCTAAAATCTACTGAATTGTCAGCATTCATTTTAATTTCCAGATAATTATGCTCATCTCTTTTTACCAGCATTACGTTTGTTGCTTCTATTTGTCCGCCAGCTGTGATGTTTCCGGTTGCTGTTACATTTCCGGTTGAAGTAAGTTTTGCACTATTGGTTCCATTAGTTGCAATTACTTCAGCATCTGTTTCTACATTGCCAGTTGCATCTACCTTACCTGTTGCAACTACATCACCTGATGAAGTTAGTTTTGCACTATCGGTTCCATCAGTTGCAATTACTTCAGCATCTGTTTCTACATTACCAGTTGCATCTACCTTACCTGTTGCAATTACATCACCAGTTGCAGTAAGTTTTGCACTAGATGTGCCATCAATTGCTGTTACATCTCCTGAAGTCACTACAGAAGTAGCTGAAACTTCACCTGTTTGGTAGAACTTAAATGGGTAGGTTGATGCATCATCAAAGCTAAATCCAAAATATTCAGGATTAGCACCATTTTCAGTGAATGAAAATAGTGAATCATCTCTCATACCTCGATCGATTCTAATACCTGCTGTATTGAGGGTAACACCGTCTCCTTCTTCACCATCATTTAAGACAATCTCATTGTCTTTGATAGCAAGATCTTTACTTTTAATTACAGTTGCATCTTCAATGAGGGTTGCGTTTTTGATAGATACTGTACCATTTTCAGTTGAAGGCACAATCTTGTCGATGACAAGTGTATTTCTGTCGTACTTATCACCTGTTGGATCTTCTGGATCATGAATGAATTTTTCATTGATCCACTCTTCGAGGAATTCAACATGGTTAAATTCAGCATAAATAGTTGAGGGAAGCTTTTCTGCAACGGAAACACGACTATCATCCGGCAATTTTATTCTACCTGTTTTAAGGTCAACACCAATATAGTCTCCCTCTTCCCATGTTTTCCATACTGCATCATCACTGAAATCTACAGCCATATAATCAAGCATTAACTCATCATTTTTAGGCTCATTAGCATACCCTACATCGTCTCCTTCATTTTGATAAGAAACGATTTCTGTACCAGTTTCATCCTTTAATACAAGTACATTACTGCTTTCAGAAACAGAATATTTTCCACTTTCTGGTAGATAAAATACTCTATGATTCCATCCTGTAGTGTTTTTTCTTAATTTTGTGTCAGTCATTGAATTTTCATGATGAAATGGCACAACAATATAAGGAACAAAATAATATTTAACTTTTGAATCATTTGATTCAATTTGTTTCTCTATCCATAAATTAATTTCAGTATCTAATTCTTTTTCATCAACTCTATCACTTGATTCAGTTTGAGTTTTATCATAAGATACTAAATATTCACGAAGTTCTTCTTTAGCATCAGAAGGTATGTCAGAATCAGTACCAGCATAGACGACTCCAGTTTGTGGTTCTTCATCATATCCGATTATTTCATTATCTTCATTTTCAATAACATGATAAGTCTCATCTCCAATTATATGCTTCTTAAATTCATCTAACTCAGAACTTAAAAGATCAATGTTTTCATCATGAATATCAAAATAAAACCAATCATTAAGAGAGGTATCATCTGGTTTACCTTCTTTTCTAATATTACTAAGAAGATATTTTTTTTCTAACAACTTTGATTCATAGATTTTATCTTTGGTGAAATCGTCTTCGAATGTAGGATCCACTTTGACCTTAATATCCCTATATAGACGAATTCCAAGGTATGGTTCAGCTCCCAAAAATTCTGTTAAAAGCAAAACATCTCCACTGTTCAAACCTTCAACAGATTCAAACTTTAATTCATCTGCATTTTTAAGCTGAATATTTTCTTCAGCTGAAGAATCAAGAATGTCCAGAATATATGCTGATTTTATCAATCTAGCATCTTTTATATAACTATGATCCAATGGAGTTTGAATTGTTATTATATTATTAACACTGTCAACTGTATCAACAATGACAAATTCATTTGCAGAAGAATCAAAATTTTCAATCAGAAGTTTATCACCAGTCGATAGTCCTCCAACTGATTCTAATTTTAATTCTGTAGAACCACTAGTACATTCACTTTGTAATACATATTTCAATTCTGTAATTTTAGAACTTACAGCAAAACCAGAATCATTCTGTATAGCTGTTTGGATTGTAATTGTATTATTAACATCATCAATCGATAAAATTACAACTTCTTCAGTTCTAACAATAGTAGGATTAGAATCAGTGATTAATAATCTAGCACCAACTGATAAACCAACTACTGTATCTATATCAATTGTTGTTGCTCCAGTCGAAACAACTGTTTGTATTGTATATGCTTTTATTAATAGTGATCCTTTGGGGTAGTTGTTTTGTAATGATGCATCAAGTGAAACAGTATTAGTCGTAGTATTAGCTGCATCTATTTGAATGTATTCATTAATAGGATCCTCAAAATTTGAACTACTAATATTCCTAATGAATAAACCAAGTTTGCTAAGGTCCAGCTTATCTACACCAGGTGTAAATTCAATTTTTTTACCATCATCTATAAGTAATGTTCCACTATCTCTAATTTTAGAATCAAATTTTTCTTCAGAAAAAATCTCTGAATATAATAATTCTTCACCATCTACTTCATCAATAGAATACAAAGTATCTATTTTTTCTACAGCCTCATGGGTTGATTCTATTGTCTCGTTTGCATCAATCAATCTGCTAATTGGAAAAGATTGTTCCTGATCAGAATGTTTTAAAGACTTTCCATCCAATGAACAGAATTGAACAGGTTTACCATCAACTTGTATTATTTTTCTTCCACCATAATCAGAAGGATCACCTATATCCTGTACTGTTTGAACTGCAACCTGTTGTTCTCTAGCCTGTTTAATATTTTTTGCATTACCCATTTCTGCTACGGTATTCCATTTGGAGAATACATCATCTTCAAATGTTGTTGATGTATGGTCAATAATACACTGATATGCAATTCCATCAATAACAACTACATCATTTTGATAATATCCTTTAGCAGCTTCCCATTTAAAATTTACTGCTCGAGTTTTTAAAGATTCATCATAATCTACAAATCCTTTGACTCTAATTATTTCATCTTGATTATTTGGGCTTATGGCAGTTACTTGTGCTATTCTAGATTCAGCCATTTTTTTTCTCCTTTTAATATATTTAATAAAAATTATTACTACAAAAAACCATTTTAGATTTTTTAATTATTACCAATGCAAACTAGATATTGTCTGCATCAATGTTGCCGCTAACTTTCAGGTTTCCAGTCTGGTCTATATATGCTACATAACTATATGATGTACCGCTTACATAATATAAATATAACCTGTGCTCAGCTTCAGTTGTATTATACTTATACTGAATACTAAACCTCTGGACCGGGGGATTCTCCTCATCAACTATCTTAATTTCATTAATATTTCCTTCTTTCAATTCAGCAACTGCAGCAGCATCCATATTATCTAAGGTTATTGTATGATCATCTATTTTGGCAGATGTAACAGCATCATCAACAAGATGATCTGTATCAACAGTACCTAAACCAACTCCACCGCCGCTGGTTATTTCAACTCTGTCATCAGTAATTACAGTAACAGTACTACCGGAAATATCAATTCGGGCCAAAATCAGTGTAATCTGCTCATCTCCACCCTGGGGCAATGTTTCTACCAGATTAGTTACAGCTATTTCTTCCCATCTCTTATGCTCTGAATCCTGAAATGGCGCTTCTGCCTGTTGTGCCCATTGGATTACTACATATCGAGTCGCATCGCTCAGAAGAGTAACATCAATTACACGGTCTTCAGCAAGAATTATCTCTCTTCCTAGGCCGTCTATTGCAGCACCTTTTGTTATACTTACTGTTCTAACTCCATCAACTTCTTGTCCTGTTACAACCAAACCTTCAGCAATACCCCAGCCATGAAGGGCCTTATTGTGTTCCATCCTTATGGTGCGGTGATATTCTTGTTCTACAATAAAATCTTCTGCATTTAAAAATTCATTTTCAAAATATCTCATCCGTGTAATTTCACTCATTTTTCTATACTCCTTTTATGATAGATTTAATATATTTCTTGTGATTTTATACTGATATGACTGTGCAATCATAGTATGTATGTGCAGGCTTAACTGAATCTATTATACCTATTATTGCATTTTTAATTGTACCATCTGTATCAGGTTCACTGAGGGTAACTTCAACTTTGAAGTATCCGGGAGGGGCCTCTCCAAGCACAGTATCAAAACCTACAGTGGAGGCCTTTCCAATCTGAAAAGGTGTTAACCACTCATATACTGTAACATTATTACCTTCTCCGATGTATAACTTTATAAATTCTTCAAGTCCTTCAACGGTGCCTCTTTTTTTATAGATAGGGACAATTTTAAAAATCATTTTTCTCATAATGTCATGAGTCCAATCTTCAGGTATATACAAGGCTACCCAACTAGCGAGCCAGTTTAAAAATTCTGGTGGTGTTTCATTTGGATCAATATATTTACTAAACTCTGATAATATATCTTCTATTCCTTTATAGGCTTCTCCAGGTATATATTCTTTTCCATCATTTATCCCTGTTAATATTTTCTCAAATATCTTTAGATAATCATTCAGGTATGCAGAATCTTGTAATATTCCCGGAAGATATTGAATGTATGAACTCATAATAATTTATCTCCATTTACCATGTGCATCTTCAACTTCGAACATACCATGGAAATATACCCTCATCGAGGTATACTCTGTTATAAAATTGGTCAACCTTGACACAGGGCATACTGTCACTATATACAGTATCCTTTATATTCCGAATTTCTATAATTTCTCTATTGGCCTTACGAAATGTTATATCATCTCCGATACTTATTCCTGCAGTGGTAACTTCAACATCAGACGTACTAAGTATAAAATCAGAAGTTGCCTTCGATGAAACAGTTTTATCTTCTGTTTCAATTATGCTTTCTGCTTCAAAATCAACAGCTTCAGTAATACCTTTTAAAACAATATTTTTCCAATTACTGGTTGAAACAGACTTAACTGTTGTCCATGTTTTTGTAAATGGAGGAACACTATTTGTTATTGAAACTACATCTCCTGCTTTGAATCCTTTACCAATAATATCAATAACCTTTGAATCTTTATTAATTGGTTCAGCAATTAAAAATGAAGAATTTGAAGTTGTAATCAGTGACCCTAATTCAAGAGATTCTAAAATTTCACTCTCATTCAAAGTAACTTTTATAGTCTGCATATCAGGTTTTAATTTAGCATACTTGGTATATGCAACACCTTCTGTTTCTTCAATGATCTTAAATATCTCAGAGATAAATACATCCCGTCCAAAGGGCCATCCGGTTTTATTAAATCCACCAGTTGATGGATTCAAGAATTTGGTTAATTCATCTTTTATTCTGTCATACAATCCGAGGCCATAGTTCTTTTTTGGTTCAATATCAAAATCAATTTGAATATCACAATACTTAGGACCCACGACATGTAATCTTGTTGAAACAAGTCTTCTGTTAAATAATTCATTCCATATTTTTGAAGTTAGATCATTACCAGGTTCCGGTTTTGTTGCTTCATCATCCACTTTTGGTATGACTATTATAGAAACATGGTTTATTTCATTTTCAATTGAATATTCCAAGTTTTTATTGGCCATACAAACTATTCGGGCAATTGAATCGTCAATACTATAAGCGACTTCTTCAAAATCTTTTTCTGTAATCACCCGATACTGTTGCTTTAAACTTAACAAAGTATTTCGTAGTCGCTCATCTAATGGAATAGATAGATCCTGGACTTGACCGCCGGTAATTAAAGACAGAAATTTTTCATAATTTTCATTAGGTATTCTATTTATTCTATATAATACCATTTCAGCAATCCATATTATCAATTCAAGAATTGTTATTCCTGGATCAGAATGGTTATGATCTGTCCATTCTGGTGCATATCGTGGTATATATAACTTCAGCTCTTTGAGTAAATCATCAAAATATCGATTATCCAAATTTGGTAATGGTAGTGCCATTGTATGTTCCTTTTAACCTTTAAAATTAGAGAGAATCTATTTGGGGAGTTATAGAATGAACTCCACTATAAATTAAATAATTAGGTTCTATATAAATTTGTTTGAAATCATTTCTACTCACAGCAGAAACAACTGCATCATTTATACTGTTATCAGATTGTGTATCTTCAATTGTTATATGATCACTTTCACTTAACTTAATATTCTCAATTTCAATACTGGTTACCGTGCTGTTTTTTGTGATAGGATTTTTAATTACAGAGAAAATAGATTCATCTGTAGTCTTTATTACAGTATCATCAGCAGGGAAATCGGAATCCAGATGAAATGGTTCAAAATATAGAATGGTTTTATATTCATTTGACTCATCATCTTTTATTTCATTAAAAGAAAGTGATGTGATTCTTAATTTCTTTGATTGAATAAGTTCATCTTCTGATTTATTATATTCAAGTATAATAGTATCATCCTCTTTGAATCCTTTAATTACAATACTATCTACATCATTAGTTATTTCTTCACAAAGAAGATATTTGACTTTGCCATTTTTATAAGAAACTACACTATTTTCATGAAACTTACCAGTTACTGATAGGGTACTATTAAATGTTAACTCATTCATCTCCATTGAAGACTGAAGTCGAACATTGTTAACATAATCAACACCTTCGGTTGATTGTATTATTCTATTAATTTCAGATAAATGAACATCATCACCTAATTCCCAACCATTATTATTGTCACCTCCTGTGAGAGGATGAATAAAAAGATTTAAATTAGATATAACACGGTCTTTGACTACACCGGCTTCTTCAATTTTTTCAGGAACAATATCTGCAGATACTAATACTTGTAAATAACCAGGGCCATGAATATATAGAAGTGATTGGTTTTCAGTATTAATTGTTAGGAGACTTTTTTCACTCAAATAATCGGTAATTTGAGAGATTACAGCCTGACTTGGATAGGGTTTAACTCCTTCCACATCTGGCAAAATTGTAATATCGATTGCTCCATTATTATTATTAATTGCATTTTGGCATCTTACCTTTGCAATGTTTCTAAATTCTTGTTTTATAAGCCATTCATAATCTTCACAAGTAACAGCTCTGTCTCTATTTCGTAAGATTTGTGGACCTCGATCCTTTATTTCATCAATAGTTTCAAAATCAACACCACCTTCTGATGGTTCTATATTATTAACGCTATCTATATATGGTACTGATTTCTTAAATTCAACAATTTCATTGGCTGGTATATTCCCTTCAGATCCTCCACCAATTTTATATTCTGAACATTTAATATTATTAATTTCTTCCGGTGGTATTAAACCATAGACTCCATCACCAAAAGACACAATTCCTTTGACTGAATTTAATATATAATGTCTGCTTTTATTACCTGAATTTAAAAAATTATCAACTTGGTGCCAAAGAATCCATATTTCAGTAATAGTACCCTCTGTATCCTTAATGATTTCAACAGCATCTTCACCTTCATTCTTAGTAATAACTTCAATCTCATCATCTGATGGAACATCAACTTCTCGTACCCATACTTTCTGTCCTTTTAATACAGGTTGCTTAAGAAGGTTAAATGATTGATTCGGTTTACCATTACTTGAACCCATTATCTCATCAGTTATTGTCTCAACATTTTCTGCATATATAGTATTTAAGTATAATCCTTCAAGTTTTGGAGATGGTAATTCTATGCCATCAGTAAGTCTAAGACGAATCCAATATTTATTTGTTTCTAAAATTTCTTTAGAGGCAAAATCATCGGGCCCTATAAATTGGACAATTCCCCGTTGAGTCAAATTATTCGTGCCGTCGATTACATCTAAAGTTCCCCATCCATCAGTAGTTGAATATTCCCATTTTATATTCCTGCCAATACTACCAACTATAGCATCAAGATTATTCAAATTTTCAGTATCTAATGCCGATTCTTGAGAAATCTTTAAAAACATGTTTACTGAATTGACACTAAAAAGAGAATCAAAACCAAAAAATATTGTATTATCATCTTCAGTATTTCTTTTATAGGGACTAAATATAGTATTGTTACTTAACTGATGGGCTTCATATTTGTTATTGTTTTCAGTTATAACAGTTTCAATCTGTTTAAAATCTGAAACAAATAAATAAGACATGTTTATCTCACGAATTTTTGGTGGATTAGGTGTTTCCCATTCATAGTGATCTATAGCATCGGTTTCGCTATCATAAATTGGTTTAAAATAAGCAGGTAAACCATAATCTCCCGCAATTATTCTTATACGAATCCAATGATTTTTTGATCCATTTATTTCTTTTTCTTTTATATCAGGGCAACGAAATGTAAGTTCTCCTGCTATAGCTTCCATTTTATAAGTTAAATCTAAATTTTCCGGGTGAGCAATATTTTCCGGGCTATTTTCTATTTTCGCCCAATTCTTCCCATTCCAGTATTCCCATGCTAATTCTAGATCTTCAGTTTTATCGCTTCGTTCTTTTCCTATGAAGTTTGGATCCAAGTTAATATATATTTTAACTTCTGAATTCTTTTTTGAGAATATTTCACTGCTGCCAATATACAATATTTCTTGCTCAGTTGGAGAGGCACTAAAAGGATAGAAATTATCCATTGGCTCAATAAGTGAATAATTATTATAACATTTATCAGGCAAAATTTTTAATGGTTGAGAATCTTCTAACTGTTCAATCTGTATCTTTCCCTGAATATTTTTAATTGTAGGTAAAACAGAGAAATCATCTGAATTTACTTCTTTGAGATGAGGTGATTCTAAAAATATATAATCATCTTTAATATTTAACCTCAGCCAAAAATTATCAATTTCATTTATTGTATCTTCATTTATATCAACAGGTTTTTGAAATTCAATGGTAGCCTTTTTTGTAGTTTCATTTACATCAATTGATTTAAAATTATTACCATTAAAAAGAGAGATCCATTCTCCATTTCCAATAGAATATTCTAAGTCACTAATATAATGATAAAGATCAGGTGTTTCAGCATCTAATTTTGCAATATTTCCAGCATCAAATTCAAATTCAATAGTTATCAAGCCATCTTCCTGGAAACCAAGAATGGAGCTATCACCTAAATACATTGTGTGATTAAATGGTGTATAACTTTTAAATACTTCAAATTTTCCTGATTCACTACCTGTAATTACATCACTATGTATATCATATTGATCTCTAAAGGGATCAATTGTAAAACATGTGTCCACTTTTACTGGAGTAACAACTAATACATCATTCGTCTCAAATATCAGTTCTTCATGATTCTCATTCGCCGGAGCAGAAACTGGAATCCCCTTCGGTACATTGCCATTATTAGTAGCACCTTCAGCAAGATTAAACTGTAACAAAGTCTGGGAAGCTCTCGGAGGCAACAGTTGTGCCCCTATAAGATCAAGAAATGTCAGCATATTTTTTTCTGAAGACCTATTGAGCCGATTGATTACAATTTCCATGAGATGGCCAAAGAGCTTAACCATGGCCATACCATTCTCATCATTTTCTTTTTCCCACTGGGAAAAATATATATCGGCAAATTTTTTTGCTTCTTCAATTATATCTTCAAATTTACGATTATCAATTAATGGTACAGAGACACTCATTATTCTCCTCCCTCTTGCAAATAAAACGGATACACTAAATTATGAACAGCACTGGTAGACCGAAGCGAATAGGTTAAATGTACTTCTACCAGATTATCATATTTTTCAGATGGTGCTGACACAACATCTTCAACTTCAATTCTTGGCTCAAATCGGGTTAATCCCACTCTTACCAGGTAATTAATTAAATTCAGAGTTGTATAGTTGATTGGTTCGAAAACCACACTACCAAGGTTACAACCAAATTCAGGGCGCATTATCCTCTCACCATGGTTAGTTCCCATAATTATTAGTATTGATTCCTCAACCTTTTTCTCATCTTCTGACATTTCAAAATTATTTAAACGATTCAGTTTTACAGGGAACTGCCAGCCGGTTCCTAATATATCATTAGCCATCGTATTATTCCTTTATAGTATATCAAAATACCTGGTTTATTATTCTAACTTCCTTTTACGTCTGTTTGACCTGCATCTTTAATCTCTACGGTAAAATTTATTACTGCTGGAGTGGGTGGAGATCCTGCATTCATTGCACCGACACTCACAAGTCCTTCAGCTTTATCACCGACTCTAATAACCGCCATACTATCGGCCTTTGTATCTGATGCTGTAGGCTGAACAACACCCATAGGTAACATACCAGGAGCTGCTGTTCCATTGCCGGGGGAAGTAATGTTTGATACACTGAACTGTAATGGCCCCCGATAAACGCCTGCTCCACCTGCTTTAACATTTGTAGAGGGCTGAGATATTACAGTTACCTGGCCCGATGCAGGGGATACAACCTCTATTGTCATATTGGCATTTGCTATCTCTTTAGTTGACATCAGCTCGAAACCGAAAATTTACTGTTTATATCTACCCCTGATCCGCTCATGGCAATTTTATTACCATTGGAATCTTTTATATCTATACCTGAACTTCCTTTTTTGATCTCATTGCCATTTGAATCAGTTACTTTTATCCCCTGGTCATTCATCTCAATAACATTGCTATTTTTATCAGTAACCTTAGTCCCCTTATCAGTCATCTCAATCTTATTATCATTACAATCGATCACATCAATCTTCTTATTCTCATCATCTATATTCAATGTGTGTCCACCGTTAGTCGCAATCTTCACCCCACCCTTACTGTCCTTATCACTCATATCAATGATGTGGCCCAGGGCGGTTTTGATTTCAATTTTCTCTTTTTTGTCTTCCTTATCGTCAACAAAGGTTAATGTATGGCCCGACCTGGACTTGATCTGCCGCTTGTTATTTTTTTCACCCTCAGGATTGGTCAGGGGCGGCTTATCCTGTCCATTCCACAGTGCACCTATGACATATGGCTTGTCAATAGCCCCGTCCTCAAAAGCTACTAAAACTTCATTATCAACCTCTGGCAGAAAAAAAGTACCCATCTCGTTACCTGCCATGGTAACGGCAATGCGGGCCCAGTAGCTTTCATCAGCATCAGAATACCAGGGATACTTCAACTTCACCCGTCCCATATTATCAGGATCATTATTATTGGTAACCAGAGCAATGTGAACACCGTAAATCTTAGATGAACTATTTGCCTGATCAGATTGTTTATTCATTATATCGAGAATGCCCATTAGAGTTCTTTCCTTACTTTAAAATCTGTTTTATATCCTGTAGTTCCTAACGTATGGGTTGATTCAGTTACAAAATAAATGCCGGAAAATTTTATTCCAAGACCCGTAAGCATCATATAGGTACCGGCTTTAATACCCGGAGAACCGATTACTTTACCTGTACCCTCTATCAGTTTATCACTCTGTGTCTTTAAAATTGCTTCTGCCAGAGTATCGGCCTCTGACTTAGTTGTTACATTAGGATTATTTACTACCTTCTTTGCATTGTTTCCTGCACCGGTAGTAATCTGACTTCTTCCACGGGCTGAAACTGAGGTAGAGGCTGCCAGTTTTTTCTGTTTTGCTTTACCTACTACAGCTTTCTTCTTTTTAGCATCCCATCCCCGAACTTCAACTTCATTGACCTGGCTAACTGTCGAAATTGTCGGCTGAAAACTAATGAGGGACTCTCCATATTTAAAACGGTGAAATGTACCGATTCCATCGAGGCGAATACCGAAATGGAGTTCATCTTTTTTTGCCCAGACTTCAAAATTATTTCTCTTAGCTAATTCTTTTAAAAAATCGAGCCAATTATTAGAATTAGTCTGAACACTTTCACGGATATCAGTTGTCGGCATTACCATCGGTTTCAGTTTTGCTTTCCCCGCTATCTTTGCTACAATTGCACTGTCTGTCATCTTTGTATAGGTATCAGGAGTTCGTTCACGAGTTAATCGGTGAAGCATATCATAGGCTGTTACCGACATGGTTGGAGCTCCATTGGCCGAAAAATTAGAGGTTACCCGGGTAATTTCTCCAAAAAATTCATTCTCTTCCCCATTATGATATCCAATGGTAACTGATAACTCTGATCCTTCACCAAAAAGCTCTGCATAGATATCAAACATATCCATATCATGATTATCAACACTAAGTTGAACCATATCGGCCTTATCCAGGTGGTCAGTTACAACGACCTGTGTGATCTTTTGTGATACATCAAGGGCAATGAGAGAACCATTGAGCTTGACCTTAAAAAAGGGCACATAATACTTGTCATTATCCATGGATGTACTTCCAAACATTTTTACATATCCTCTTGATCTGAATTTTAAAGGAACGGTATCTTAAGAGATGCTCCGGTTACCAGCTTTCTCGGATTATCTATATTATTTGCTTCTGCTATATTTCTCCATTTTTTTGCGCTCCCAATAGTTTTCGATGCAATGTCGCTAATGGTATCGACGGCTTTAATAACCACTAATGCAATGGAACCAATGCTATCAAGGGGAGATGACATGAGCAGTGAATCCGCCCTCTTATATTCTTTAAAGGTTACATTGAGCCGTGCCCGAACAGGAATACCACTTCTGAGAAACATCTCAAAATTCTGTGTCACACTGGTGAGTACCCCGGTAAAATTTACTGAACCGTATGAGAATAGTAACACCGGCGGTGCCTTTGTCGATGAATCAATCATTTGCAATTTCACAATTTTTTCTGTATAATACCTTACATCGGCCCCCTTTTCATAGGAATCAAAAAAGAGTTCCATTGTAAGAGTTTGGGCCGCACCATTAGAAAACTGCAGTATAGGCGACTCAAGTCCCGGTATGGTGATCTCTGCAAAGCTATTGCTTTTTGAAATCGAATATTTTTCCGGATTAAATAATACTTTTATTTTATCACCGGTATCTGTATTGGTTATGGTTGCTTTTTCTAATGACATGATTACATCCCCATTCGTTCTCGTTCTATTTCAAGTTTAGTCTCTATAAGTTTATACACTTCAGAAGCAAGGTTCTCAACATCAGGGCCAGTATTTGATGCAGTTGTTGTATTATCTAAAGTGCTCATCTGCATGAAATTATCTGACGGCGCAGTCATAATTGCCTCATTCATCGTGTCCGAATTTTTATTTTCAGGATTCAAATAAGCAGTTTTGGCTAAGGGCATAGTCATCATGGTATTTTCTGATGGTTCCTCTCTGGTTCTCCAAATACCGGCACTACTACTGTTTCCTGAAACTTTATCTGTGGCCATTACGATTGGTTTTTTGTACACCAGGTTCGATGTATCGGCAAAGGCACCGTCCTGTTTACTATTATCCACGTTAGCTGCTTGAGGATTCAGATATCCTCCATCCATTGCCCTCATGATGGCGTGGTTAGATTTCTCTTCTGAATTATGATGAAATCCCCCTGCCCTTCTCCTTTGAAGAATATTGGTAATACCCCTTATCTGTTTTTGAGAGATTACTCCTCCCATACTATGATCTGATGTCATAGCCACAGAAGATAAGGGTTTAAGACCAATTTCTTCTTCACTTTCCTCTCGAAGAATCATTTTGGGAGTTACAATTCTGTTATCTAAACCAGACACTGTTTGCCCAATTATATCTCTGTGTTTACGGCCAATCGTTTTATATTGATTACTCCCTTCTGTTATACCGGAGAGAGCAAGTTTTCTACTGATATGTTTACCCTGAATCTCTTCATCATTATTCTGCCTCAAAACCATTGTTGGCATACTTAAGGCTCTGATCCCTTTGCTTTTCGGCATAATCGCACCATAGGACTCTGACCCAGCATCTTTCTTCAACGCTACAGAAGACAATCCTTGTGCTCCAGCTAATGGTTTCTCCTGAACTTCTTCTTCAGGAACCTGACGCAATACCATTTTAGGTGATACCATTTCATTTTCTTTTCTTTCAATTATTCCCTGTATCATCCCAGTATGCATTTCGGCTACACTGCCAATTTTATTGCTTTTCTGTACTGGTGAAGCTATGGTTACATCGGTTGTGTTACTTTTTTCCTGTATTTCTTCATCATTATTCTGCCTCAAAACCATTGTAGGCATACTTAAGGCTCTGACCCCTTTGCTTTTCGGCATAATCGCACCATAGGGCTCTGCCCCAGCATCTTTCTTCAACACTACAGAAGACAATCCTTGTGCTTCAGCTAATGGTTTCTCCTGAACTTCTTCTTCAGGAACCTGACGCAATACCATTTTAGGTGATACCATTTCATTTTCTTTTCTTTCAATTATTCCCTGTATCACCCCAGTATGCATTTCGGCTACACTGCCAATTTTGTTGCTTTTCTGTACTGGTGAAGCTGTGATTACATCGGTTGCGTTACTTTTTTCCTGTATTTCTTCATCATTATTCTGCCTCAAAACCATTGTTGGCATACTTAATGCTCTGCCCCCTTTGCTTTTCGACATAATTGAATTAAAGGGCTCTGACCCCTCGAAAGCATCCGATTTCATTACAATATTTTGAGGTTTCTTCTGAACTTCTTCTTCTGAAACTTCACGAAGAATCATCTTTGGCGATAGAATTCCATGGCCGATGCCGGCTATTTCACCACTAATCTTTCCATTATTATTTGAACCAAATGTATCATTATTATCACTGCTACTTTGAGATTTACCTTGAATATCTTCTTCATCAGGCTGCCGAAAAATCATTGTCGGCTTGTAAAATGAATTTCGGGGTAAAGAAGCTGCCTGAATTAGTTTACCCGAAAGGATCTCACCAAAGGATGCATCCCCAAACATGGAGGAAACCCCATCACTACTTTTAGATTTACCCTTAATATCTTCTTCATCAGATTGTCTCTGAATTGGTTTTGCCCAAAGAAATAATTCTTTACTCTGTATTCCGCTGTTTTTTTTTTCAATAATACGAGCCGGTTCTAAGCTAACTGACCGCTGTACTACTATATTATTTTTCCCACTATCTATATTCTTCTCAGCACTGCGTTGAACGGATTGAACTGGAATTGCCCTTTGTTTTGAAACCTTAGATTTTGGAGAGACCATACCTTTATTAAAGGATGACGAAGAGTCACTCATCTTGTCCAGTTTATAAGACAAAGAGAGATTGGCGGATTCATCACTAACCTGGTATTGATGCTTTCGCATAATACTGTTGTTCCACTGCAATTTCCGATACCTGCGAATCTGCAGAGGACTTCTGCCGACCTGCTGAACATTGACTGCTGTTCTCGATATCATTCTATCTGCATTGCTGTTCTTTCTATTTTCAAGCCTTGTAAGTAACACTATGCAATCCTCTTATATAATTATGAATCTCCATCATTCAATTTTCCATTAATCTGGGCAATTTCATGTATCCACTGATGCCTATAATGATGCTCCATATTCATGAGCTCAGATTGGGACCAATGAAAATAATAAGATATATAGGCTATCTCCCTGTATAAATCATCGAGGGGATAGCCTGTTACCCCCCCACTGAAAAATTCTCGACCTCAAATCTGCAGTTACATTCCGGACATTCCGTTACTTTCGTCACAGCATGGCCATTAATTGCATTGTAGAGATTCTCCAAGTGTTCTAAATCTTCTGAAAATAATCCTTCAATAACTTTAGGGTTTATTGACTTCAGATCGCCTAAAGAGGTTATAACCCGCGAGAGCAGAATTACGACCAGATAAGCCGGGTTCTGTTCAACTCGCGGATCCTTCAGCGGCAGAATTTCATCCGCCGCTGTAGCTAACCGCATGGTTCCTTCAGAATGAAGGTTCCCTTTTGAATCTACATATCCTTTTGGAAGTGTGAATTCATGTTCTGTTTGAAACATGATTAAGCCCTTTCTACACCTTCATGGGCAAGGGTGATTGATTCGATTGCAACATCATTTGCCGATGCATCAAAACCCGGTCCTTCCCATTTTGATGGCCATGCATTCACAAAATTCCATCTCATTTGCTCTTTACCCTGATCATCGAGGAGAATGATTGAACCATTTTTACGCTCAATTGCTCCATCAATTACTCCTCTTCTCCAGTCGTAGAACTCTTGAGAATCGGTCATTCCCCATTTAAGGGAAATATCAGAATATTTTGTTTTTCCAGGGAGTTTTCTCATGGTAGTGTTTTCACCACCTTCACGATACTCCACAGGATCAGTCGTTGAATCAAGACCACTCACTTCTTTAAAAGCACACTGAGTAA